>Ga0265296_1000057_pt1 | contig 256587 bp, 273 predicted proteins | sample MunlanPumphouse1_FD_189073 | JGI IMG/M metagenome (GOLD analysis project Ga0265296, IMG submission 189073) | Groundwater microbial communities from a municipal landfill in Southern Ontario, Canada - Pumphouse #1 | ecosystem: Environmental > Aquatic > Deep subsurface > Groundwater | place...
ATAATAGTATAAGACAGGCAGGTGGAGTGCCACAATTTATAAATCGGACCCCCGCGATTGTATATATCTCAGTGTGGGTTATCGATAACCACAAAAACAACTAAAATGAGGTTATTTAATGGGACAGGGTAAATTTGCAGCCAGAAAGATGGTTCGGGACTCAAATAAGTTCCGGTGGGCAGACAAGAACTACGCCCGCCGTGAGCTCAATCTCGATGTGAAGTCAGACCCGTGTGAGGGTGCTCCACAGGCGAGAGGTATCGTGCTGGAGAAAGTCGGTGTTGAGGCAAAGCAGCCCAACTCAGCTATCCGGAAGTGCGTGCGCGTGCAGCTGATCAAGAACGGACGCCAGGTCACCGCGTTTGCGGTGGGCGACGGAGCGATCAACTTCATCGATGAACACGACGAAGTCGAGATCGAAGGCATTGGCGGTCGTCTCGGTCGTTCCATGGGAGATATCCCCGGCGTCCGGTACGTGGTTACCAAAGTGAATAATGTCTGCCTCCATGAAATGGTCATTGGCAGGAAAGAGAAACCGCGCAGGTGATTGAGATGACAGAAACCGAAGCAAAGAGCGCAGGACAGAAACTGCTGTTCAACAAATGGGACATTGGCGAAGTCAAGGTTATCGATCCCAGTCTTATACGCTATGTGACTCTCACCGCCCAGATCATCCCCCACTCCTGCGGCAAGTTCTCACGCCAGGAATTTGGCAAGAGCAACATGATGATTGTCGAGCGGCTTATCAACCGCCTCATGCAGACCGAGAATAATACCGGAAAGAAGCAGCTGGCAATCCGGATCGTGCGGGATGCATTTGAGATCATCAACAAGAAGACCAAGCGCAACCCCATCGAAGTTCTGGTTGAGGCAATCGCCAACGCCGGTCCCCGGGAAGAGACCGTCCGCCTGAAATACGGTGGTATCAATGTTCCGAAGTCGGTTGACACTGCCCCCATGCGCCGTGTCGATACTGCCATTGGTTTCCTTGCAGAAGCAACCCTGAAGGGATCCAGCACGAGCAAGAAGAGTGCAAGTGCAGTCCTTGCCGATGAACTCATCGCCGCCTCAAAGGGCGACATGAAGTGTTTCTCGGTAGGGAAAAAGGAAGAACGCGAGCGCATTGCAAAATCCGCCCGTTAAACATCTTTTTTTGAGGTAATTTTCATGGTCCGCGGCAAAAAATCAGTCGAGCGCGTAACTGAGCTCATGAAGGAACCGAAGCACATTCGGAACATCGGTATTGTGGCACACATTGACCACGGCAAGACGACTCTTTCTGACAACCTGCTTTCAGGTGCAGGCATCATCTCTGAGGAGCTTGCAGGAAAGCAGCTCTTCATGGACTCAGATCCGGAAGAGCAGGCCCGTGGTATCACTATTGACGCATCCAACGTCTCAATGGTGCATGAGTACGAAGGTCAGGATTACCTGATCAACATGATCGATACGCCCGGTCACGTTGACTTCGGTGGCGACGTCACCCGTGCGATGCGTGCGGTCGACGGTGCGGTTGTCCTCGTGGACGCAGTCGAGGGCACCATGCCCCAGACCGAGACCGTGCTCCGGCAGGCCCTCAAGGAGGGAGTCCGTCCCGTTCTCTTCATCAACAAGGTCGACCGGCTCGTCAACGAGCTGAAAGTCGATGAGATGGAGATGCAGATCCGTCTCGGCAAGGTTATCGATAAGGTCAACAAGCTCATCAAGGGTATGAACGAGGAAGCCTACAACAGCGGCTGGAAACTTGACGCTGGTGCAGGTACGGTAGCCTTTGGGTCTGCGCTCTATAACTGGGCAGTTTCGGTACCCTTCATGAAGAAGAGCGGAATCTCTTTTAAAATTGTTTTCGATAAGTGCCGTGCAGGCGACATGAAATACCTGGCAAAGAACAGTCCGCTCTCAGATGTTCTTCTGGATATCGTGGTTCATCAGCTGCCAAACCCCCTTGAAGCACAGAAGCGCCGTATCCCGATCATCTGGCACGGCGACAAGGAGTCCAAGGAAGGAAAGTCGATGATCAGCTGCGATCCCAAAGGTGCCGTCGCGATGATGGTCACTGATATCTCCTTTGATCCCCACGCCGGCGAAGTCGCCACCGGTCGCCTCTTTTCCGGCAGCCTCAAGCGCGGCGATTCACTCTATGTGATGGGTTCGGCATTGAAGGAAAACCGTCTCCAGCAGGTCGGTATCTTCATGGGTCCCAAGCGTGTCGAAGTCGAGGAGATCGTTGCCGGGAACATCGCCGCAGTCACTGGTCTCAAGGATGCAATTGTCGGATCTACGGTCAGCTCCCTCATGGAAGTTACGCCATTTGAATCCCTCAAGCACTACAGCGAACCCGTCATGACTGTTGCCGTCGAGGCAAAGAACATGAAGGATCTGCCCAAGCTTGTCGAAGTGCTCCGGCAGGTAGCGAAGGAAGACCCCACTCTTGCCATCTCCATCAACGAAGAGACCGGCGAGCACCTGATTGCCGGCATGGGAGAACTCCACCTTGAGATCATCACGGGCCGTATCAAGCGCGACAAGGGTGTGGAAATTATTACTTCCCCGCCGATCGTGGTTTATCGTGAAACCGTTACCGGCACAGTTGAAAATGTTGAAGGCAAGTCCCCCAACAGGCACAACCGCTTCTACTTTACCCTCTCTCCCCTCCCCGATGAGATCGTCAACCTGATCAAGACCGGCGAAGTCTCCATGAACCAGCAGATGCTGGAGCGCCGTGACGTGCTCATCAAGGCCGGCATGGAAAAGGACGAGGCAAAGAGTGTCAAGATGATCAAGGGTACGAACATGCTCATCGACAGCACCAAAGGTATCCAGTACCTCAACGAGACCATGGAACTGGTCATCGAAGGTATCCACGAGGCACTTGCCGGTGGTCCTCTTGCTGACGAGCCTGTCCAGAACCTGAAGATGGTTCTTACCGATGTCAAGCTCCACGAGGATGCAATTCACCGTGGTCCGGCACAGGTCATCCCTGCAGTCCGTGGCGCAATCAAGGGCGGCCTGCTGCTTGCCGGCGACTCGCTTCTTGAACCCGTCCAGAAGATCCAGATCACGGTTCCGATGGACCAGATGGGTGCGGCAACCTCCCAGATCCAGGGACGTCGCGGCCAGGTCTTCGATATGACCAGCGAAGGCGACACGATAACCGTTGCCGGTAAGGCTCCGGTCGCTGAGCTCTTCGGGTTTGCCGGTGATATCCGGTCTGCAACCGAAGGTCGTGCCATGTGGAACACGGAGTTTATCGGATTTGAACTCGTGCCCAACAACATGGTCAAGGAAGTCGTTGTGGCAATCCGCAAGCGCAAGGGCTTAAAAGAGCAGATGCCTACGCCGAGCGATTACCTCTCTGTATAATCTTTTACCCAATTACCCAGTCCCTTATTTTTTCTTTTTTTCATACACTGCACCACTTCAACCCTCACATGCACCATACTGTATGCTGTATTTATGAGAATTTTTCGCAGCAGATCCCGCTTAAAAAATATCAACCAGACCCTGCCCGGAATAGTTTGAGCAAACCTTGAGTGAAAATTTTTCATCGAACTTTGATTTTTATTTTTGAACCAGACCTTGCTTGAAAAATTTCAATCAATGTCTGATTTTTAATTTTGAGCCGGACTTTGCTTGAAAAAAAATTTCCGGACTCTGCTTAAAAATTTTCGATCGAACCCCGATTAAAAAATGTTAACCGGACTTTGATCGAAAATCTTTGAAGGGTTCCCGATTACAATTTTTTGACTCTGGGATTTTAAGGAGATTTGACGCTTTTGGGGGTTCCGGCGCTTCGCGCCTCCACCCCCGCCGCGTGGGCATCCCCCATGTAGCGATAACGCTCCACGCGGTTGATGCAAACCCGATACCATGAAGGGGGGTCAAGGGGTGCTCCCCTTGGGGTGCTTCCCCCTCTGGGGGAGAGAGGGGGTCACACTCGCTGCTGCTGAAGAAAATAACCCGACGAATAGAGAAAGGAGTTCTCAAGAGTCGGATAACTCAGGTCAACCAAAAAAAAAGTTAGGACCGGGGAAATTCTCCGGTCCCGTTTGTTTTTAGCGTATTACTTTGGGTTGTTTCCGCCCGATTCCATGTGGTCCAGTACCCGGTCCCACACTACCAGCATACCGGGGATGATCACGTAGGCGAGCAGACCCGTCCCGAGGAACGCCCCCATGATGATGAGTTCGTTGTCCATCATCATCACTCCAGTGCCGGTACGGTGTCTGCCCAGGTCTCGACCCTGCTCCGGATGGCTTCGTCCGTGAATGACGTAAGGGTCACCTGGTCGCGGCTGAAGTTGACGGAGTAGATCTCGCCGTTTGCATCGTGGCACCGCAGGGTTGTTGCGTACTTCTCGTTGTCGGAGTCCCGGAAGTTTGTTCCCCCGAAGGTTGTCTTCAACTGGACATCGTCCTTGATCTGGTTTGCGGCGCTCGTGAAGGCCGCGATGGTGGAGGCCCGGATGGTAATGACCGCGATGGTGTTGGCCTCTGCGTCCTGGTATACGATCCGTGCGGTGTAACCCTGCTTGCTCTTCTCTACGGGTGCGTGGCTCACTCCCGATGCGTTGTAGGAAACGCACTGGAAGGGGTTGTTCGTGATGACGCCCTGGACAATGTTGTCAAAGGCCGTCACATCGGCTATCGGTTCGACGATCTTCCGAACCGCGCTCTTGGTTGTGCTGCTGATGCTAAAGTCTGCCATAATCTATCACTCCTTTCTAGTTTTTTCCTTGTCCTGGTTCCTCCCTGGCCGGGCCGTTGTGGCGAGCCGACCTCCGCGTTTCGCGACCTGGATCCTCTGGATCCGTGGTGCGAGCAGACGAGGGCTCTGAGCGGTCCGTGCCATACTGGTCTCTCCTGGATTTGGCGGGACCCACGATGGTTCTCATCGCGTTCCCGGTGTTTGTTCGGACTTCTGTACTCTGGTGTCTTGCGGGGCGCCCGTTTGACATACCAATATGGGTTTTTCGAGAGTATACTCCCATTTCAGGGGGTACGAACCGGCGCGTTTGCAGCCCCGGCCTCCGGTTCCGGGGCTGCTGTCATGCGGATCGGATGATCGGCTCTTCGCGGGAGGATTGAGCCGTTCCAGCTGTACCGGATCTGCGGGCTGAAGGGGGCATCCATGCGGGCGAGGTTGCCCCGGACAACCTCGTACCAGACCCAGCCGTGCGGCCGGGAGGTGATCCAGAGCTCGCGGTTGCAGGGCGTCCCGATGCCGGTCTCCGTGAGCGCGGCAATCCGGTCAGCGTATGCTTCCATGACCGCGTGGGCATTATTGATGGGAACCTTCGACCGGATCGCGATGATGGTGGTCGGTCCCACGTTATCGCCGGCGATGATATCAACCGGGCTGCCGGTCCCGGTGATCTTGAATACGCGTTTCTGGTGTGCAAGCGCGATGAGGACTGCTTCATCCACTACCCGGTTTGCGTGGTGCTGGCCGGTCATTCCTCCCACTCTCCTGTCATTGCACCAATGCCGGATACGCTCCTGCCGGTTGCGATCTGCCTGCCATTGTTCATAGTGTTCTCCTGCTGTTCCTGGTTCTTTTCTGTTCCGTATACTGCGGGTAATCCGTTCATTTTTTCACTTCTGCTGGGTTTTTGTTCGACAACGATTCCTTCGGGCGCTGGTGCTCAAACGATCTCTATCCAAAGACGCCGGTCCGGGGAGAGCCGGGGCTATTATCCTGAAATTTGCTGCTTTTTTCGAATCGGCAGGTAACCTACAGGATTACGACCACGATTAAGAACCCGGAACACCGGACCGACGTCTACTGACGATTTTTAAAGAAGGTGAAGAGCGAGAAGAGTGGGGCGTGGCCGCTCGTTAACCTGTACCGCTTCCCCATGTCCAGAACATTTCCATCGGCTGCTACAAGGACCGGTTTTGCACGGCGAACTGCTGATAAGATTTCAGGCTCGAACACGCGGGCTATTCCCGCGAATTTTGCTTTGAGCCACTTCATTGTTCGTCCGACGTATCTGCTGATCATTGTATTGATCCGAATGTTAACCGGTCGGGTTATAAACTCTCGCTTTGGTTCGGGTTTTTTCGCAGTTAATATGGTGCGTATGCGGGAATCAGGGCTTGGATTGGGTTTGGATTGGCATAACCTCTGGGTTAGCTTAATCGGGAGGTGGAAGCGCGGCTGCGGGATTTGTAACGGAGGGTTTTGCGGGGCCGGATTCGGTAGGGGAGTGGGAGGGGCGGCAAATTAACCGGGCATGATCTTGTTTGCAGATTGGCTGGATCCTCTCTCTATGTACTGTATAGTATAGGGGCCAGAAGCGGGCGTTTTTGCACTATACTAAGTGGCATGCCAGGGCCGAGTAGGATTCGGGAGAAGGGGTGATCAGGATCGCTGAAGGAAAATGAGAGACCTGTCCGGCATTACGATTCGGTTTAATGGGAATCAACGATTAAGACCCCGGATTGTTTCCCCGTTTACTTACACAACCAAACCCGTTCTAAGTATATACAATGTATACATACACGGTTTTGTGCCTAATGCGTAAACTCCCGTTTACTTAGAGCCGTGGATTTATTGTAGATGAACCCAGAATATAGTTGCAGGAGTTGTGGTGAATTATGGGAAGAAAAGCCGGGGAACTTGTCCGACAGGATCGAGGGTTTGATGCATTCATCCCCAATCCGTTACCGCCGGAGATTGAATACGATGATGAGCTGCATTTTCTCCTCTCGAAGGCAGACGCAGCCTTGGCCCGCCTTGACGGGGTAACCGAGGTTCTCCCGAATCCCGATATCTTTGTTGCAATGTACGTGAAGAAGGAAGCACTGCTCTCCGCCCAGATTGAAGGAACGCAGGTCTCCCTTCAGGGTGTGCTGGAGTTCGAAGCAAACCTCAAGCCAAAGGAGGATATCCGCGATATCAGGGAAGTCATCAATTACATACGGGCCATGAATTATGGCGTTGAGCAACTCCAGAAGGGTGACCTGGACCTTGCGTTAATCAACGAGTCCCATAAGACGCTCATTACCGGCACAAGAGGTTCGGATAAAAATCCCGGCAGATATAAAGACAAACAGAATTTCCTGGGAACCCCGGGAGGGACGATCTTTCAGGCATCATTTATCCCCCCGCCACCGGCAAAAATTGAACCGCTTATGCTGGAGCTTGAAAAATTCATCCAGGAAAAAGACAAACTGCCGGTACTCATCAAAATTGCACTGATTCACGCACAGTTTGAAACGATCCACCCCTATCTTGACGGTAACGGGAGAATGGGCCGGCTTCTCATCACGTACTATCTCTACTGGACGAAATCGCTGTCAAGGCCCCTGCTTTATCTGAGTTTCTATCTGAAGAAATACAAACCGGAATATGCTGAACACCTCAACAGGATCCGGTTCCATGATGACTGGGAAGCCTGGCTGAAATTTTTCTTAAAGGGTGTTATCGAGGTATCCGAGAATGCGATCCAATCGGCACGGGAGATTATCGCGTTGAAGGATAGTTCGATTAAAAAACTGATCGAAAACAAGGTGGGAGGAACGAATGCGATCCGATTACTCGATCTCTTATTCGACAATCCAACCGTATCAATACGGGAAGTTGCGGATAAACTGGAGATCAGCCCGGTTGCTGCAAATAAACTGGTCAACAAAATGGTAGGCTTAGGAATCCTGCTTGAAATCACCGGAAAAGAGCGCTACCAGATGTTTGCATTTGTCGATTTTATTAAAATTATAGAAAAAGGGACACGAGTGTAATTATCCCCTCATATTTTTCCTCCCGCCACCTGGTTGACCACCGCCCCCGCCAGCCGCCCCTGAACGCCCGCCCTCTCTTTCAGGCGCAATTCAAGGGCATCGCACAACGCCATCAGCGCATCAACCTTCGCAACAATGCGGTGTTGAAATGAGGGCTACTTCTCCGCATTTTTTATTCTCTCAAATTCAAAACCGAATATCTTAATTTTACTTGCAAATGGTAATAAAAACAATCCGAAAACCACACCAAATAGGGCAATCCTTTCCGGAGTTAATACGAGAATATTTGCAAAATTAAGGAGTAAAACGAGGATACCGAAACCTCCCATCCCCCAACATACAAATTGAAAATTTTCAATGGCATTTTCTTTTTTCTTTAATAAATCGAAAAGGGTTTTTTGACGGGCACTATTCGCCAAAACGGAAATGTTAGGAATTTGATCCGAAAACGTTTTTTCGCTTTCTAACTTTGCAGTTACAGAGGTGCTGGTCCTACATTCACCTTTTAACTCAACAGAATTTTTTATCCCGATTTTTTCAGTTAATTTGACATTGTTTGCAGGTTCTTGTTTTACCTGAGATATCTCCAAATGACTATCATTCGATGGGTCTGGAAATACGATAAATAATGGAATATTTTGTTCATTAAGGATAGAGGCATAATTTCGTACTTGTTGTTCGGCTGAATCAACTGATCTTTTGTCTTTTCTTCCTTTAACTTCAAAAAGTGCAATTGGTTTGTTAAGAATATCATCAATAATTGCCAAGTCGACACGATGTTTGTTATCAATTGGCCATTCAAGCGCTATCGAATCTTCGGAGACCCCCTGCTGTTTTAAGGTTTCAATCAATTTGTTGATTAGTTCCCCATCACGATATTCTCTCATATTACTCCCAACCCTATGCTCTTTACAACTGCATCCGCAAATTTACTTTGGATCGTCGCCCTCTCTTTCAAGCGCAATTCAAGGGCATCGCACAACGCCATCAGCGCATCAACCTTCGCTACAATGCGGTGCTGTTCCGCGAGCGGGGGGAGTGGGAATAAAAATTGCTTTAGAGAGACTCCCGTAAGATGCTTTATTGTAGATCCAGTGAATTGTTCCGATAAGCGACCAGAATTCATTGCGTCTTTCAAACAGAAACACAACCATTCAGGAAGGAGCTGATCTCCAACACGTACTCGATGGAGAGCCTTTTGAAAAATGTATTTTTTTTCCGGCCCCTTCCAAATTGCACATCGTCCGGGCTCGCCCCCCTCACAAATTAAAACATCGCCGTGTTGAAGAGACAACTCTTCTCTTTCATTATCAGTGGCTTTGATGTTTTTAATATCGGATAAATCAAATCCAAACCAACGGACATTTGTATTTCTAAGATAGGGTGTTAACATTCCTTGATTTTTTGCCTTATCAAGCATCTTTCCGAGACGACATCTTGTAACTTGATTAAGAGTCACTGATTTCCATCTTTTCAGAATTCCGGTCTCATGCCATCCTTCAGTCAACCGCCCCTGTACTGCCAAATTCAGGATTGTTTGTCGGAGAATCTCGATATTCTCTGGACAATCACAGATTAAAGTAAAAGCGGTAAACACTTGCGCCCACTGCCGCTCGAACGCCACCGGGCTCTCCGCGTTCTGCAAACTCGCAAGGCTCGCGGTGCCAAGTTTGAGGCAGCCCGCCCGTTCCTGCTGCTGTCGGGCTTCGAGTTCATCGCAGAGCGCCATGAGCCGGTCGACTTTCGCGACAATGCGGTGCTGTTCGGCAGTCGGAGGTACTGGGATTAACCCCACATGGAATTTTTGATCATTGATAGCAGGATATGCCATTCCGGTCATCTGTGATTCCACATATTCAACGAACGGTTTACTCCGAAGGTAATAGAAGAGATATCTGTTCGAGATTCCCTCAAAAGGATGTACTACAGCAAATGCTGTACTGACAATTGGTTCCGGATTGAAGTCTTTATCGACGATTGCAATATTTAAAAGATACGGGCGAACCGTGGAATAGATCACGGTTCCATTTTTGACAAGTTTCCGTGCTCGCGATGGAGCCTCGTTTGGTTGAAGTACATTTACATCATCACCAATCAGCCCTTTTTCTTTGTTTATTGCGGTTACATCGATATAAGTAAAAATTTTATCCGGTACTTTTTGCCCACAATTATACCCGATGTCCTCAAGTCGTAACCAAATCCAGTTTTTAGGAACTTGAAATGGGATCTCTTCAGATTCAATTTTAGGGAGTGCACGGGATTTTGAAATTTCTCCTTTCTTTATCAGCCGTTTTTTTTCTTCAAGAATTTTACATGAAAGTTTACCTGCCGGCTCATCTCCCGCATCCTGCGTCCCGAGTTTCCCCCGCACCGCGAACTGCAAGATCAGTTCCCGCAACCGGGCGATGCCATCCGGTGCAGTGGCGAGCGTGGCGAAGTGCTCGAAGAGGAGGGTGTCGGTCATTGCCGGGTTCGCGGGTGTTGGATTGTTCATTGTCTAACGTCCAAAAAATTCTCCAACATTCTCCAATCCTTGTATGCATTGTATGCAAAGTATGCAATGTATGAATGCCCTGTTTCCGATTTCAGGGCATTTAATGGGATTAAATTTCTCCAATAACTCTCCAATAGATCTCCAATAACGCTCTTGAAAAATGGATACCGGAGGGGACCCCTTTGGAATCATGATTGGTGCTCTGATGTGAGGACCCACCGTGCACCCCGTGTTTTCCCGACGGTTTTCAGTGTTCCATCTTTACGCATTTCCTGAAGCAGATCCTTGATGTACTGGCGTTTCTGGGTCTCATTCAGTGCATCAGAAACCTTATCGATCAGCAGATCTTCAAACGTGTTCCGGTTTGCTTCACGATATGTTTTAAGATAAGCGACGATCATATCTTTGAAATGACCCCGGTCAAATGGCCGTTTCCTGATATAATCCGCCCGGGTATCTGTCTCCGCAGCAACCTTTTCAGAGAGGTAGAGGTTCGGGCGCCTTCCCTCTATCAACTTCTTTGATTTGAGAGATTTGAATTCAGTATCAGAAAGAGAATATCCTTTCTGGACTTTATCGAGTGCTATCACATCTAGGATATCCAGATCCTTATGCCGGACAAGCATGCGGGTATATTTTGGGTCGATAATTTTCCCGGTTATTCTCACGGATACTTTCCCTGCCTGTGATAAATCATAATCTGGCAGCGGGAAGTTTCGCTCCCTCTGGACCCGGAACATGCGCCGGATCCCGCTTCCTATCGTATCAATCAGGTTAAGGTTGACCATGGCTTGTGCGAGGAACGGGTTGCGGTAATGATCCGGAGGCGAATCACTGATGATAAGGGAATCTACGGAACCGGGGATGAACTCCCCCCGGTTGGTAAACAGGAGGGAATCATCGTTTTCAACAATTGAAATCCGGGCTCCCTGAAGGTAATCCTGATGGGCAATGCAGTTATGGAGAATTTCACGCATCACCCATGAGTCATACTGGGAAAGTTCTAGCGGGAAGAGTGTCTCATCCGTCATATGACGCACGGTAAGGTTCCGGATCTTTTCAAAAACCTTGCCAATGGCAAGAATAAGGGGGAGTCCGAAATGAGCGTAGTCTCTTTCCACGCCCGATGCATCCTTTAACACCCATGTTATCTGACCGATTGCTGGCGACAGATGGTGCAGGGAGGTACTATTTCCCAGCAGCAGGATCGCAGTGTTGGTGATCTTTCCATCAGTGCACAAGCCGGCCCGATTCAGAAATTCACTATCCGTCCAGACATCCACATCTATGGCAAGGTGGGAATTCTTTTTCTTGTATTCCTGTCGGGCGAATGCGATAGCTGCCGGATCGAGATCGGCAATCGTAGCTTTTTCACAAACGCGTGCAGACCAATCGAGTGTTGCACCCTGATCCCGGATTCGTTGGATCTCATTAAGAGTGAGCGGTTCAAGGGAATCGTGGACCCGGCCATAGACGCGGCCCTTCCATTCAGTGGGAACACCCCTTGTAGCCGGAGGAATCCTGAACATCACAACCCTTCCCTCAGGAGTCCTGAGTTCGTGAATTGAGGAAAACGTCAATCCGTGATTTGTTTGCTGAGAGATTTTCTGTTTCAGTTTGTCAAGGCCGGGGGGAGTCTCATGAAATTTTGAGCCAATGATTTTTCTGGGATACTTGTCCGTCACGCCAAATATGAGCCACCCTTCGGGTTTTTCATTCAGATTTGCTTCATTGCTGAGAGCGGATACATAGCGCCCGATAAGTTCGAAATCTACACCTTCCTCCTTGAACTCAATCCATTCCGTTTCAGTACGGAGCGTTATCAGGTTATGTAAAACCGCAAGCAAATCTTCAGACATTCCAAGTCCTCACCGGATTATTTCTTTCCCCCAAGTGATGCCATCAGTTCACGCTTCAGCGCCTCTCGCGTCTCCGCCGCCTCTGCCCGGATCCGCTCGTACTCGCGGAGCAGTTCCACCGGATCGCCCAGTTCGTCCGGCACCACGTTCGGGTTCTTGATATCAAGGTTGAACCCGTTTGCGATCACCTGCTCGACCGGCACCCGCCACGCATGATCGGTCTCGGTGCGGTTCGTCCACCACTCCACCTCGGGTACGAACTCCTCGATCCGGATGGGCTTTGTCTTGTTATACGATTTGTAGCCCTCGGGATAGGTGTGCTCGTAGTACCAGATCTCTTTGGTCGGTTTGCCTTTCTCAAAGAAGAGAAGGTTCGTCTTGATGCCGGTGTACGGGGCAAAAACGCCGTTCGGGAGCCGGACAATCGTATGAAGGTTGCATTCCGTCAGGAGTCTCTCCTTGATCCGGCTCTTCACGCCCTCGCCAAAGAGCGTGCCGTCCGGCAGCACGATCGCTGCCCTGCCGCCATTCTTGAGGAGGTGCATGATCAGGACGAGGAAGAGATCGGCGGTCTCCCGGGTCTGGTACATGGAGGGGAAGTTCGTCTCGATCCCGTCCTCCTCCATGCCGCCGAACGGGGGGTTCGTGACGATCACATCCACCCGGTCCCGGGCCGAGTAATCCTTCAGCGGGCGGGCGAGCGTGTTGTCGTGACGGATCTGGATCGGGACATCGATGCCGTGCAGCATCATGTTCGTCACGCAGAGCAGGTGGGGCATCGGCTTCTTCTCGACCCCGTGGATCGAGCTCTGGAGCAGTGCCTCGTCTTCGATTGTCTTCACGGACATGCGCATATTCTCGATCGCACAGGCAAGGAACCCGCCGGTACCGCAGGCCGGGTCCAGGATCGACTCGCCGAGTTTCGGGTCCACCATATCCACCATGAACTGCGTCACGGCCCGGGGCGTGTAATACTCCCCGGCATTGCCCGCACTCTGGAGGTCTTTTAAGATCTTCTCGTAGATCTCCCCGAACAGGTGCCGGTCCTCGGTCTTGTTGAAATCAATATCATTGATCTTGTTCGCTACCTGCCGGACCAGCGTCCCGTTCTTCATGTAGTTGTACGAATCCTCGAAGACCTTGCGGACGAGGATCCCGGAGCCGTTTAGTCCGGCCTCCGCAGGCAGTTCCTTCAGTTTCGGGAACAGGTCGGCATCGATGAACTTCAGGAGCACGTCCCCCGTGATCCCCTCGGGGTCTGCTGCCCAGTTCCGCCACCGGAGCCGTTCCGGCATCGGTGACCGGTACCCCTTCTTGAACAGTTCGTACTCCTTCTCCTTGTCATCGAAGATCTTCAGGAAGAGCATCCAGCCGAGTTGGCTGATCCGCTGGGCATCGCCATCTACACCCGCATCCTTCCGCATGATATCCTGGATCGTCTTGATCGTAGTACCGACTGCCATAAAAAAACCGGATTCTCCTTATTCGTGCCGTTCAGCACTCAGCGGTGTAGAGACACTGCTCAAGCCGACGTATTGCTGACATATAGTTGGCGCTCCCGCCAAAAATAGTGTTCACAATTTCCAGTGGTGTGCCGAACGTGGTGAACGGGTCCACCCGCAGCACTTCCATGCTCTCGATATCGGTGATCCCGCCATCGGAATATTTCGACAGGAGGGCATCGAGTACCTTCCGGGCCTGCTCGCCATACTTCGTGAAGTAATTCGCCTTCCGGACCTTTGCCGCCCGCTCCCTCCGGGACATCGGAGGCTGGCCAAAGACCACATGGCAGATCAGGTCAAAGGGATCATAATCCTTCCCCACCTGCTCCTGGAGCGCCTCGAAGAGTACGCCCTGCTCCTCCAGTTCCTCCAGGATCACCGTCTTCTGCTCCGCCTTCGTCCACGAGTTCATGAACGCACTGAGCGTAGCATACTGCCGGGTCACGTTCTTCTTCGTGTAGTCTTCCAGCGACTCGGTGATCAGCTTCCCGTCCGCAGCCATATACTGGACCCGCTCGGCAACAACGGAAACCGGCACATCGTTCACCACGTACCGCCTCGTCCCGTCTCCCGGAGGTTTGGGCAAAGGAGGAGCAATCGGATCGGTCGGGTCGTACAGGCTCCCGTCCAGCGGTTCGCCGTCAAAGTCCGGGTCGGCGAAGAGCTCGCTCACCTTCCGGAAGTCCATGATCGTAAAGAAGAACTTGTTGTAGTCCTCGTTGATCCGGGTCCCGCGGCCGATGATCTGCTTGAACTCGGACATCGACTCGATCCTTTTATCGATCACGATCAGCTTGCAGGTCTGGGCATCGACGCCGGTTCCCATCAGTTTCGAAGTCGTCGCAATCACCGGGTACTTCGAGTCCGGCATGATGAAATTGTCCAGTTCTGCCTTCCCGTCGGGGCTGTCACCCGTGATACGGACAATGTACCGGCCATTCTCCTTCACCAGATCGGCGTTCTCGTTCACGAGACAACTCCGCATCCGCTCGGCATGATCGATATTCTCGCAGAAGACGATCGTCTTGTCGTACCTGCCGGTGTTCTTTAAGAAATCCGAGATCTTCCGGGCCACGAGTTCCGTCCGGTGCTCTAAGACAAGGCTCCGGTCGAAGTCCTTCTGGTTGAAGATCCGGTCCTCTATCTCAACACCGTATTTGTCCTTCTGTCCCCGGGTTGGTCGCCAGCCCTGTAAATCCTTGTCCAGATCGATCCGGTACACCCGGTACGGGGCAAGGAACCCGTCCTCGATCCCCTGCTTCAGCGAATACTCGTACACCGGCTTTCCGAAGTAATGGACACTGGAGACGTACTTCGTCTCCTTCGGAGTCGCTGTAAGACCGATATGAGTCGCGGTCTTGAAGTAATCAAGGATCTCCCGCCACATCGCATCGTCCGCCGCACTCCCCCGGTGGCATTCGTCAACGATGATCAGATCGAAAAAGTCGGGAGAGAACTGCTTGTAGATATTGCGCTCCTCCTCATTGCCGGACACTGCCTGGTAAAGCGAGAGATAGATCTCGTAACTCTTGTCCACCTGCCGGTTCGTGATCTTCGTCATCGCGGACCCAAATGGCTTGAAATCGTTCGTCTTTGTCTGGTCGACAAGGATATTCCGGTCCGCTAAAAACAGGATACGCTTCTTGGTCCCGGACTTCCAGAGCCGCCAGATGATCTGGAATGCCGTATAGGTCTTGCCGGTGCCGGTCGCCATGACCAGCAGGACCCGGTTCTGACCGTTCGCGATTGCCTCGATCGTCCGGTTGATCGCGTTCACCTGGTAATAGCGGGGCATCTTCCGTACATCGTCGATATAGTAGCCCTGCGTAATGATCTGCTCTTTTCTCTCATCCAGACCTTTCCATTTCCGGTACCGGGTCCAGAGGTCCGTAGGTCGGGGAAACTCCGTAAGAGTGAGCTCATGCTCCATGGGTTCATAATTGCCGGAACGGTCGTGCAGCAAAAACCCGTCACCATTGGAACTGAACACAAACGGGATATCCATCATCTCTGCATAGGCAAGGGCCTGCTGCATCCCGGCGCCTACGATGTGATTATTGTCCTTTGCCTCGATCACAGCAATCGGAAGATTGGGTTTGTAATAAAGGATATAGTCAGCCCGTCGCGGCTTGGCCCGGCTCACGGAGTTACCGTTTACAAGAACCCGGCCATCCGTGACATTGACCTCTTCCCGTATGTGGTGATGCTGGTCCCAGCCCGAGAGGGTTAATGCGGGTGTGATGAATTTGGTGCAGATGTCCCGCTCGCTTAACTTCTTCTTGTCCGATGTGTCCATTCAGTGATTCTCTCTATCTTTGACAATCCGCTAATATCTTTCTATATAAATATCAACATCTGCAACACCCGCAATAAGATCTACGGAACAATTTTCAATCACACTTTGAATTTTATTTTTCAACCAGACCTTGCCCAAAAAATTTCAACCAGACTTTGATTTTATTTTTTTAACCAGACTTTGATTGAAAAAAAATAATCAGACTTTGCTCAAAAATTTTCAATCACACTTTGAATTGTAATTTTCAACCACACCTTGCCTAAAAAAAATAAATCAGACCATGCTCAAAAATTTTCAATCAACCTATCAGCCCCTGCTTAAAATCCGTTCACCGATCAACCAGACTCTGCTTGAAAATGTAAAAACGCGATCCGTTCCTGATTCTTTAAACCGAAAGGGAGAAAATCCGGTCAACACCTCCGACGTGAACCCGCACCGGTATCTCACCCAAACCGTACCTCCGGCCACTCAGCAGGATCAATCAGACTCTGCTCAAAAATGTTCAATCGGGTACGCGATCGCGATTGAAAATCATTTCCGGATCAACCAGACCTTGATTGAAAAATGTTAACCAGACTTTGAATTTATTTTTTCAACCGGACTCTGCCTAAAAATTTTCAATCGAACCTTACTTGAAAAATTGTAACCAGACTTTGATTTTATTTTTTCAACCAGCCTCTGCTTAAAAAAATAAAATCGAACCTTGATTAAAAAAATAAAACCAGACTTTGATTTTTATTTTTTAATCAAACCCTGATTGAAAAAGAGATCTGCCGGCCAGAAAAATCCGAAAAAGCCGGCTCCGCAGGAAAATACCGGTGCACCAGATCCCGGAGCTCGCTGGTGCTGTCCGGAGCGATTATGCACCACAATCCCAATGGAATAGATCCGTTTTGTCAGCGATTGCACCGCCGGCCGAACATGCCCCCGGCCAAACGCCAGCAGAACCAGAATAAGATAATCTCAAAATCCGAAAACCCGCACACATTGTTGCGAAGCAAAACCTTCGCCCTGTAATGGTAAAAAAAGATTTTCAGACCATTACGGCACGGATAATCGTTACATCCTTGGCCGGGCGATCCCCGCGCAGGGTCTTTGTCTTGCCGATCTTGTCGACAACATCCATACCTTCCACAACTTTCCCAAAGACCGGGTGTTTGTCGTCAAGGAAGTTGTTGTTGACAAGGTTGATGAAGAACTGTGATCCGCCAGTGTTGGGGCCGGCATTCGCCATCGAGATGGTGCCACGGTTGTTCCGGTTGGCTGGTCCGAACTCGTCCTTGATCGCGTACCCGGGTCCGCCCATGCCGGTCCCCTGCGGGCAGCCGGCCTGCAGCATGAACCCGTCGATAACCCGGTGGAAGATGATGCCATCATAGAAGCCTTTTTTCACGAGCGTTTCAAAGTTGCCCGCAGTGACGGGCATAGCGGGATCGAGCGCGATGGTGATGTTACCCATGTTTGTCTCGAGCCGCACGATATTTCCTGCTGGTTCTGTCATGATATGCTGTAGGAGTATTGGGTCTGTTGATTCTTCTGTGTTGTGAATGCCTGCCATCTTAAAGCAAGGGAAAAAAGGAGATTAGATCATGACCGCTTTAAGGATTGTCACGTTCTGGAGCGGGCGGTTTTCCTGTCCACCGGAAGTCGGTACTTTTGCGATCTTATCGACCACGTCCATGCCTTCTACCACTTTTCCAAAGACCGGGTGCCTGGTATCCAGGTAATTGTTGTTGACCAGGTTGATGAAGAACTGAGACCCGCCGGTGTTGGGGCCGGCATTTGCCATCGAGATGGTGCCGCGGTTGTTCCTGTTGGTGGGTCCGAACTCATCCTTGATTGTGTAACCCGGGCCACCGCGGCCGGTGCCGGTCGGGTCGCCACCCTGGATCATGAACCCGGGTATGACACGGTGGAAGATCACGTTGTTGTAATATCCCTCGTTCACGAGTGTCTCGAAATTACCCGTGGTGATGGGCATACTGGGATCGAGCGCGATGACAATGTCTCCCATGTTAGTTGAAAGACGGGCCCGTTTCCACGCCTCCGTGGAGATCCCGGTCGCAGCCGTTGTTACCCCGGGAGTTACCTGGATGGTCCCTGTTTCCGTTTTGGTTCTGGCCGATGATACCGATTGCTGGGTACACCCTGCAGCGAGAAGAAGTGCCACAACGAGTACACATGCCAGCAGTACGGTGCGCACTGGTAATGACATAGTAGAGAATGGTTGGAACGATAAGAAAAAAGAAGTTGCGGGACATCAGCCCCGCTTTATGGGTGTTTTTCACTCACCTTTCTTCTCGTCCCTGCGGCCGAACCAGAAGATTGCACCAACCGCCAGGATCATCGAGATGATACCGGTGACAAGGATCAGGTATCCTTTCCCCCCCATGTAATTCGTGTAGTCGGTAGCTGACATATCAATGGCGAGCACTGCGTGTGTGTTACCGTTCGAGTTACTCAGGGAATCATCGATCGGTGCATACGCCGACATGAACGATCCATATTTGGTAGTATACGGTTCTTTGGATGAAGTCGGGCGGGATAGTGCTTCAAAGATCTCCATCGTATCAGGAGACGTTGACAGTTCGCCGATCTTTGCAGAACCCTGCGGGTCATCGGGATACAGGTCATCTACAAGGAAGGTAATGGATCGATCCGGGTTCACTTTTAAGATATACGCGTTGAGAATGTGATCGTCCATACTGCGGAGCGTGCGCAGTTCCTTTACCACTGCCAGGTATTTCGGCGATCCTTCATCGCCGGCTTTGAGCAGGACAACATCACTTCCATTGATCTGGGTTGCCATTACTCCTGCCGTTGATTCAAGTCCGTTGCGGACCGAGTCCTTGATTGCGGCAGTCGAACTTGTGTATGCAAGAGCCGTCAGGCTCCCGATGATGATAATCACGACGATAGTGCTTATCCAAAGTAGTGTTGATTTTGAACAGGTACCGGTCATTTCAGCTTCGCCTCCTTAACCCTATCACAATTCCCAGGATGGTTACCATTCCTCCAATCAGGATAACTGGTGAGGATGCGCTCTGCGGTGTGGGGGTTGGTGCGGGTGTCATCCCGATTGCGAGCGGGGTTGTCTGTCCCGAGACGACCGTTACCGTACCTGAGTAATCGGTATACCCGGTATACTTCAGCAGAATCTGGTGCTGGCCCGGATCGATCTCGGTGATGGTTGCCGGGGTATATCCCCTGAATATGTTATCAATCAGGATCTCTGCGCCTGATGGTGTTGAGACTATGTTGATTGCACCGGCTGCCGGCACGGGCGTGGGACTCGGTCCGATACGGGTCATGACCACGGGCACGTATGTGTTGGCATTGGGTTTGACATACACCGTCTCGATCCAGTCATTGTATCCTGATGCAGTGAGTTTGACGATATGGCTTCCCGAGGGTATGTTGTTGAGTGTGAGACCCCCTGACGGGTTGGTGATACCCTGATAGGCACTGTCCAAAAACACACTGGCACCGGCCGGTGCGGACCCAATGGATATTGATCCGAAGATTGCCGGGGTCAGGCTGGGACCAATCGTCTGTGAGCTGCCTGCAGTGACATATACGCTCGTACTCCAGTCATTGTAACCGGGTTGTTTGAGTACGATGTTGTGGTTGCCGGGATAGAGTGTGAGTGTTATCGGGGTTACACCATTGTAGGTGCCGTCAACATACACCTGTGCCCCGCTGGGGCTTGATTTAACATATACCGTTCCTGTGTTACGGGGTGGTTGTGGAGACTGCTGGAGCGTGGGATAATACGCTGCGGTCTGCCCTGCATATACGTTGATCGTCTGGGTATTCGGGGTGTACCCGTTCAGGGTCGCCTTCATGGAGTAAGATCCCGGTGGCAGGTTTGGGATCGTGATCGGAGAATACCCGTAATAATTCCCGTTCATATAGATCGCAGCACCTGCAGGATTTGACTGGGCATAGATCGCCCCGTTCTGGACCGGGGGCACGGTCGTCGGGGTGACGATTGGATTTATCGTGGCGTAAACCTGGACATGCTGACCACTCGATGGCATACCAGAGAGCGGACCTGACCATGTGGTGTAGCCGGATTTTGATACGGAAACCGTCCTGACCGGAGTACCGGTTGGTGATACCGCTACCGAGAGTATTCCCCCGGCAATATTGCCCTGGGGGGCACCATCGAAATAGACCGTGGCGCCGTCAACATTGCCATAGGTGTCAATCCATCCTTTACCTCCGCCAACTTCCGTGGGTTCAATCGTGATGGTAATTTCTGTGGTCGGTATGCGTGTGGGTTCAGTGGTGGGGGGGGTGACAACCGTCGGAATCGTGATGGTTGGTTCGGTCGTGCGCTCTGTGACAACAGTTGGCATTGTAGTTGGTGCTGTTGTGGGTTCCTTGGTTGGCGCTGTTGTCGGAACAGTCGTAGGGATTGTTGTGGGAACGGGGGTTGGTTCTGTCGTCGGGACGGGTGTCGGTTCGGTTGTTGGTATCGTTGTCGTCTCGGTTACCGGGGGGGTGACATCACCGACACCAATACTCGCTGATACTGGAATGGTACAGACTGCACACAGCATCAGAATTATGGTTATCATGAAAAATCGTCTTTTCACTGTATCTCTTCCTGTACTCTAATTTCAGGAGAGCGCGCTATTTATAGCATACGTTTTTTTAGAGATTGACGGCAAATCAGATTTTTTATTAAAATTTACAGGGAGCTAAGTTCCTTTATCACATTGGATAATCGCGAGATCCCGATTTTTATCATCTCTTCGTCAGGGTTCGAGAAGTTCAGCCGTATGGTATCCCCACCACCCCCGTCCACATAAAACGGCATGCCCGGAAGCACGGCAACTTTTTGTAAAACCCCCTCGTCAAAGACCCTGCGGGAAGAGATGCCGGATGGGAGGGTTGCCATAAGGAACATTCCCCCTTCAGGAGTTGTGTGGGAGAGCTGGGGCAACTGGTCATCGAGCAGATCGCACATCAACCTGCACTTCCTGCCGTACACGCGGGTAATGTGACGGATATGGTCATCGAGATTGTGCGTGGTCAGGTACCGGTGCAGGATCTTCTGGCAGAGGAAATTGGAATGCAGGTCTGCCGCCTGCTTGACGACATTGAACGGAGTGAGAATTGTCCGGGGCGCATAGATCCAGCCTATCCGCATGCCTGGTGCGATGATCTTGGAGAATGAGCCAGAGATGACGCTCTGGTCAGGCAGGTACTTTGTTACCGGCATCCGGGGTTTTGTGTCAAAGAAGAGTTCGCCGAATGCATCGTCTTCATAAAAGACGGTGTCACTCGTCTGGAGTATATCGGCGATCGCCCGGCGTTTCTCCTGTGAGTATGTCCTGCCCGACGGGTTCTGGGAGTTGGGAATGCCGTAGAAGAACTTCGCGTTGGTCGTTTTAACGAATCGTTCGAATGATGCGAGATCCGGGCCATCGTCTTCCAGCGGAACGGTATCGATGACCGGTTCATAGAGTGAAAAGGCCTCGATGGCACCGAGATACCCGGGCCGTTCCATGCCGACATGATCGCCGGTATTGAGAAAAATTTTGGCAAAGAGATCCAGGCACTGCTGTGAGCCGTTGACGATCTGGATCTCTGCTGCGGTTGCCGGCAGTCCCAGCCGGGTGCGATAGCGTTCAGCGATGTACTCCCGCAGCGGCAGGTATCCGTCAGTGGTTGTGTACTGGAGCGCGATATGGGCATCCTCTTCCATCACCTGTCGTGTTGCCTGTGCAATCCCTTCGGTATCGATCAGTGCAGAGGAGGGAAGTCCGCCCGCGAACGAGATGATGGATGGGTTGTTCGAAACGGAGAAGAGTTCGGAAAGAAATGACACCGGTGCCCGTTTGATCCTGTCTGCGAAGTGAAATGACATGAATTGTTCCCGCTGGTTGATCAGGTACCTGATTGGTGATTCACCACGAAAAAACCCGTGTATCCGATCAAGCGCTAAGTACTCGCTCCTGTCCGGATTACTCACAAACTTCTTTTTTCTGCCTCACCCAAACGGTACCCTATGACCCAGACCCGTGCGGATGATGCAGCAGCCATGTTCACGAATGGTTTTTCCTGTTCGCAGGCAGTCTGCCTTGCATTTGCAGAAGATTTCGGTATCGATCGCGAAACTGCCCTCAAACTCTCCTGTGCTCTCGGCGGCGGAATGGCACATTCGGGCAATACCTGCGGGGCGGTAACAGGTGCCCTCATGGTGATCGGTATGAAGTACGGGCGTACCCGGCTTGACGATCTGGCAGCAAAAGAGAAAACCTACACCGTGGCTAACGCTTTTATGAAGGAATTCCTGCGGAGGAATCACTCACTGAACTGCACGGATTTGATCGGGCACAACCTTTCTGATCCCAACGCTCTTGCCCTTGCACGGGAGAAAAAACTGTTTCATACGAAATGTGCAGGGTTCGTACGGGATGCCGGAGAGATCCTGGAGACGGTTCTCTGATCTTATTTGAGGAACAATTCCTTCAGTAACTTCTGAATGTGCACCCAGAAAAAAAGAGAGAATTTGTTTAAGTCCCCGGACTTCCGGAAGAACTTACGCAGTGTCAGCTACTTCGATCCTGATGATCTCTGAGTTGACTGCACCCATGGTCTTGTGCAGGACTTCACAGCGGGCATCATGCACCCGTTCGATGGATGCACGAATACTGGCGAGTGCTTCACCCTGTGTGCTGCCCCGTCCAAGAGCCTTCGATAACTCAACGCACCGGGCGGTATATCCGCCATCTGCCTGAGCATCGAGGATGATGGTGTAGTGCATGATCATACTAAAAAGAGATATTTCTTCACATAGTTTTTGGTCGGATTCAGCATTATCTCCCTGGGATTGCCAAAAAAAGCGGTTCAGCATGATCCCGTGCCCCGTTCATTCATGTGGTGCTACTGCTTAAAAGAGTAAATTTCCACGAGCAGTACGGGATACCGGGCAGCGATTCCGGAGGACACGAAATGCACTCGGTTGCGATCCGCATATCGATCTCCCGGGCAAAGAGGGGAAAATCCACAAGCCCTATGGATTTGCACGGGAAGCGTGGCATCTTCTTACGCTCGCGGGCTGCATGCACCCGGCAGGTCCTCATCGTGAGGATGAGAGTATTGTTATCGGGACGCACGATCTGCTGTTCGTTGATGAGATGAAACAGCCGGTTCTTCAATGCAGTTTCAAGAGCATCCAGTCCGCCCCCCCGGGGAAGATCCAGCCGTGTAAGAATCCTCCGCGCTTCAATAACTGAAAACTGCTCCCAGACACGGCGGTCCATCTCAAGCGCAGTCTCCATCCCGTATTCCTGCTCTACTGCCTGGAACCAGAGCCCGTCGATTGCCAGCCAGTTCTTCGCTGCATCCGCAAGTTCTCTTGTTAGCAGGTGCTCTTCTGCACGGGTCATAGCATGAGATTCGCGATGGAGGAACAAATACCTGATCAACACTGCCTGTAACGGTGACCCTGGTAGTTATGTTCGCATCCTGCCAACATCAGCACAATTATGCAACGGTTTCACGGGCAGTATCAGGAATATACTATTCGGTAATCAGTTTTGAGGATGCACCTGTCCATCACGGCGTGCCCGGATCGTGTTCGCCCGACACTGTGCCCTGCTCTTCCTCTCTCATGATTCGGGCATCCTCCCTTGCCTTCTCGTACTGCAGGATATGGTCTTCGATCCCCTGCCGTGTCTCCTTCTGGTACTGTCCGAACTCCATGTCTACGAGAAACATGCGGGCTGCATCACCGATGGCTTTGTGCGGTTTGATGACATACTGAAATTGAGAAGGGATCGTGTAGGATAGATGCGCAGACCGTATCCTGGTGCTGGAAATACCAAACCCGATGATCAATGACATGCGGTCGAGCGAGATCTGTTCTTTGAGCTGCATCGCATGAGCGATCTCATGCTGGATATCGCGGGTGAGAAACCCATCTGTCCGCACCCGTGCCTGCCGGAACGCCACCATCTCCCGCTGCCGGGCAAAAAAGACCAGTGTCCCGATGTTCCTGCTGTTCAGCGCCTGCATGAAGAGGCGGAGATCGGTATTTACGGCTGCGATGGCTGTCCGGGCTTTGCGGGCGCCGGCAGGACTCTGGTGGAACCGGTGATCAAACGGCTGGGTGAGGGCGGGTTTTGCAAGGTTAAAGACCCTCCTGCGGGCATCCACTCGTTTTCCGACATCGTTCAAGATATTCTTCCAGAGTTCCACTTCGATATCAGCCTGGAAGGGTTTTCCGGCAAACGAGAGGGCATCAGTGGCAGGATCGTGCAGCACTACACCAATCTCAATGGGGATCTGCATCCGCTGGTGCGTGCCGTAGATGCCGGCAAATTCCATGTCGATGTATGCGGTCAGCGGTGTGGTCATAGGAGAGTATGATTGATTATCGTGAAACTGGCCGGTAATTATGTGTAATGGTTTTCTTTTGTTTTCTTCAATGCCGGTCCATGGGCTACGGTTTCTGTCAAACAGGTGTTGTATCTTTTGTGCCGGGGAGATCTGTACAGCCGCGTTTTGTTCTAATCAAGCTTGCATTCTTTCTCTATCCGCTCTGCTGCAATCTCACAATAGCGGGAATCGATCTCGATTCCTACACCCTGCCGGTTGCACCGGGATGCAGCAACAAGAGTTGATCCGCTGCCCATGAACGGATCGAGCACGGTGTCGTTGACAAATGAGAACAGTTTCATGCACCGGAGTGGCAGTTCTACGGGAAACGGGGCAGGGTGGCCGATCTTTGTCTTGCGCTCGCCATTGAATGTCCAGAGCCCGTTGGTCCACTCCATGAACTCCTCGCGGCTGATGTCAGATTCACGCGACCCGCTTGTCTTCTTCCACGATTTTTTGTAGAGGACCACGATCAGTTCAACGGGTGCGATCACGTAGGGTGCCGATGCACTCAACCATGAACCCCACGCCGTCCGGCGTGAGATGTTTCCCTCGTTCCAGACAATGGTTGAATGATATGCAAACCCGCATTTCTTTGCGATTGTTGTCAGGTCAGCCCCCACGCTCTGCTGGCCGCCCTTGTTTTTGTCGAGCGGGATATTGAGGCAGAACCGGCCATCGTCTTTCATCCAGCCATAACAGCGCTTCATCCAGCGCTTTGAGAACGCGAGATAATCATCATACGTGATCTGGTCATCATGGCTGTTGTATTTGATATCCACATTGTAGGGTGGCGACGTTATGACAAGGTCGATACTTGCCGGCGCGATTGCCCGGGTGGTGAAAAGATCTTCGTTGATGATGGCTGCCTGCCCGTTCTTATAAAAAAAACCGCTCTTCACGCCGTGATCTCCTCTTGTACTGTAGATCTTCGCTACCCTGTGGTATAGCATTTCGCCCGCACGCGTTCAAAGGGAGGATTGTTTCGGTCAGGTATGCATATCGGGATACCGGCAGTATTGAGCTAACCTGCAGGTTAGAAGAATAACTTTTACAATCCTAGCAATATTATCTGCCAGGAATTGCACCTTGTGAACAACTACTTCCCGTACGGATCATGGTGGGTGAGGATTGTGGTGTTCATGAAAGGTCAGCGGTGTGCATGGATGATGGTGTGGCTGGTGTTTTCTCTGGCAATCCTTTCACCGGTTGCCAGTGCGGTTATCGATAAGTATGCCGATATCCCGCGCAGTACCGGTCCGCTCGACAAGGACAACCCGGAATTGCTCTCGGTGCTCAAAACGCATACCGCATACGTGGGGATGATGCAGCAGGCCCGTATGAACGGGGTGATCGGCTATATCGATCGGATCAGCGATGGTGCCGGTAGTACCAACCTGCGGTGGATACAGGACGATTATCTCACCGCTGTATCCACAATTCCCCTGTTGTATACTTCTGACGAGATCACTATTGCCCGGGAAGAGATGCGGGCACAGTCGATACGTTTTTTGGATGAGACTAATATCCAGATGGCCGCTTTTAACGGAAAAGAAGCAGAACTGAGGGCGAGTACCAATGAGACTGAGGCTGATGCAGAAACAACCTTTGTCAGTATGCCTGATTCAGTGTGGCTGATAAAAGGCAGCGCACGACTGGCAGCCTTCAACACAAGCGCCGAGAAACGCGCGTCTCTCCTGCTTACGCTCACCCGGAAAGGTGTGGATATTTCCGGAGCCCGTGTTCTTTCCGACCAGATCGATGCCAAGCGCACCGAGCTGGAAGCAGTAGTAGTAAAACATCATGATGGTGCCATCCTTTCCTTAAACAGCGGCATTGCCCGGCTCAACAGCCAGTTCCGGAGCACCGTTGACGAAGCACTCAAAAACCATGAGATCCAGCTGAATACCGCCGCGATGCTGGCGATGAAATAATCGGTATTCTGCCGGATTTTCCTAAACCCCTGATGTTACCTATCAGGCGGGATTCGTATCAGGTACTGCTCATGTAGTCAGTTCCTTGGTTTCCCCGCACTTTATTATCTGTTCAGAAGAGATCACTACTATGGTTACAAAGGAGAGTTTCAGGAGTGTACCCGGTATCCTCCGCCCTTTTAAGGAATACCTGCTATCACTGAAACTTGCAGAAGGCGACCAGATCGTATATTACGGATGTGTAGGTACCTGTTCGCCGTTTGTCGAACTGCTGGCGATGGCTATGCGGGGATTGCGCCTTGAACAGGTATTTGTCCCGCTTCTTGAAGAGTCCAAGGCAAAGAAAATTGTCGAAATTCCCGATGTCGGCATGCAGGTGAGCGGGGGTCCTGCCCAGCTGCATCCCCGGGTAATAGTGATTATGGGCGGGCTTGCTATGCCGAACATGCCACTGGCTAAAGAGGATGTGCAGGCGCTCATTCAGCGGCATGGCCCGGTCAATGTTGTCGGGGTCTGTTTCATGAGCATGTTTGAGAAAGCCGGCTGGCTGGATACCGTTTCCTTTGATCTGTTGATCGATGCAACAATCGATCCTGTTACGGTAACAAGAAAATGAGTGAGTGGTTCAGTCCGATTCAACCTTTATTTTTTCCCTACGGCAAATATAATCAGGATGACAATGAGCACACCGCTGATGGTGAGGAATAAGAACGTGGATACGTCATCCCTCGGCACGGCAGTTTCACTTCTCCCGTAAGGCGGGGGTAGTTGTGTTGAGGTGATCGGATTTTCCACGGTAAATTTTGCCACTCCATTTCCCGTTTGATTTGATTTTAACCATCCTACGGTCAGGTAGTATTCTCCCTGGGGCAGACCGGGAGCATTGATTTCATAAGCCCAGTGGTTAACCGGGTTTCCTGCCAAGATGGGAAGGGTGTTGGATGTGATGAGTGCGTTTGTAACCCGGTTGTAGACATGGGCACGGAGGTAATTTTCCGGGCCCATATTCGTAGTACCGGCAATAGCAATCCGCTCACCGATTATCTGGTCAGGGAGCTGTGTGGCGGATCCTGCTACAAGGTTGTCGAACTGCACTGACGGCTCTTCTATAAAGAAATATTCCGGCTGGAATGTATCGTCAACTCCCTGAAGGTTTGTAGCATCCCGGAGAACAGTAATTATCGGCTGGACGTTTGCTTTGAGATCCTGACGGGCACCGATCTTCTCAATTATTTTTCCACGGTTCATGATGGTGAGGTTCCCGCTACTGTCCGTTCCGGGTTCAATCTCCACAACACCATTCGCACCCGGGTCCTGGAGTACTACAGCATACTGACCGATGGAGAACTTTTCTGTGGTCGTGGGTTTTAAAAAAACCGAAAAATTCCCGTACCTGTCCGGGGTGACAGCGAGAGTATCAAAGTAATTTCTCCCGATGATCCAGATGGTAACCATGCCGTTTTTTGCACCGGTACCACTGATGGAAAACGTGTCACCTTTGGTGATAATCTGGGGAGCGCTCGATGAATAATAGACAGATGCAGCAACGGGTGTAACCATGAATACAAAGAGTACGATGATAATTGTGGCACGCATGGTATTGGCATTCATGTATCTATCCCCAGCAGTTCTGGATTATGAACTTTACACGTTTGTTGATAAACGTTTTCTGTGTTTGGTGGGGGATGAAAAACTGGAGAAATTTTATATGATAATGTCTGGGATCCCGTTTATTTTGCCATACTGTGAACTAAATAAAAACTCAAAACGGGCCTAATAAAGTTCTCAACGAATTTTTTCAATCATCGTCTTCATTGTCGTCATCCCAGTCATATCGTTCATCACTGGATTCCAACTGGTCTTCGTAAATATCCAACACCGAATCGTAAGCATCATTGTTCTGGTTCTTTGAATCAGACCGGTAATCGTTGCGGGTTCGTCTATCAAGATCCCTATAGCATCGACCGCTTTTTCCCATAGGTTCTCACAACCTTTCATAAATTTTTGATACCCGGAAGTCAAAAATTTTTCTGCGATATTTTTTCTTGTCAATTGATCAGTCAGGTCGCTCAGTTCATAAGCGCAGACATAGGCTTTGCTCTCAATAACGCCTGCACTGTAAAAACGGAGAAGCTTGCATGATTGGGTTAGAGTAGTGACCAGATTATGTACAATCCCTCCCGCTATTTGGATGAGAATATACAAGAGCGCGTGATGAGGATGGACTTGGGTAAATGTACAGTAGTATCAAGGTTTTTCACCTTGGGTGAACATGCATTCCCTGCAATGTCACATCGTCGTAAAAAAGTGCGAATATAACGCGATTAAAAAAAAATTAGATGTAGGGGTTCCGGAGTCCCTTGCCGGTACCGAACACTGCCCGCTCTTCGAGATTCTTCTTGTTCTTTGAGATCTTCTCGTTTGCAAGCTTGGTTACGAGTTCAAGACCTGGCTTGACCTTTTCGATCGGCTGGGTCTCGAAGCAACCTGCTGCCATTGCCTTTGCCCAGACCGAGTCTCCGATCTTGGACCTGACCATGACGGTTGACCATCCATCGGGGCTGCCGACAGATCCGGTGGAGATGTCACCGAGGTTTGCAACATAGTCAAGACATACTTTGCATCCGGGCTGCTCGTATTTGTGGGTCACTTTGAGTGGCAGCTGGACTACCTGTCCGCGCTTGCCGTATACCCAGAACTTGCCCTTACCGATCTCCATCTTCTTGACGGATTCCATCTTCATGGCTGCGTGGTCTTCCACGAGCTGGAGGATGGACTGGTACGGGAAGTTCTCCATGCAGAAGATACCGACTGCAAGAGCGATGCTGGCGCCGACATCACGGGCCCCAACGGGGTACAGCTGGAGTTTCCTGATTGCCTGCATCTGGCAGGGGGTTCCAACGATACCGACCTTGTCGAGACCGAAGCTGCGGGTTGCTTCCTTGATCATCGAAACGTTCGGGCTGATGTTGTACTTGGTTCCGGCTGCGGCAATCATTTCTGCCCTTGTGTTGACAATTGCCGGAATTGGTCTCCATGGCTCGATCATATCGAAGTTCGAGTTGTCAGCCATGACTTTCGACGGGTACTTTGCCGCGAATTCCTTGGTGGCTGCAACAATCGCGCCGTCAATGATGCCCTCATCAAGTGCGAATCCAAACAGCTGGGTGACGATACCGCCATCCTGTGCGTGCTTGAGAATCTCCTTGTCGGTGCTTCGTGCTGAGACGCATGATTTGTAATTTCCGAGTTCTGCTCCCATTTCAATCACCTACTGGAGTGCCGCCATGATAGTCTCGTTGATCGACTCATACGCAGATACCACATCGAAGCTGAACCAGCTCCGTGGGCACTGGTTGTAGCACGCACCGCACTTGATGCACAGGTCGCGCTCACCCTGGGGCTTGCCGTACTCGTGAGTAATAGCACGAACCGGGCAGGCTGCCGCACAGCTGCCGCATCCCATGCACAGGCCCTGGTTGATGACGTTGGTCATCAGGTCGCAGAAGCAGGCACTGGTTCCCCTGTCTGCTGCCATCATGAGGGGCTTTAAGTATGCAGTTGCAAGAGCCTTCTGTTCGGGGGATCCCTTTAAGAGCAGGTATGCTGCAACGGCTACGTTCCTGATCAGCTGGGGTGACGGTGCGCATCCGGGGATGTACACATCGACCTTGATCAGGTCACCGATCGGCAGGAATGCCTCTTGTGCCGGCTGGTTCTGCTGACCACCGCGGCAGAACCGGGTGATGTTGCCGTAACAGGCGCAGCCACCGAGTGCCACTACCACTGCTGACTTTTCACGGGTTTCCTTGATCTCTGCTACTGCGAGTTTGTCGTTAATACAGACTGAACCCTCAACGAATGAAACATCAACCTTCTGAATGTGCCTTGCATCTGCAAGTGTTGGCATGTACTTAAGGTCGACGTATTTGTCGAGGAGCGTTAACAATCCGGCATAGTTGTCTGCTAAGGCAACTGTACAACCGGTACACCCACTCAGGTGTGTATAGCCCACTGTAATTTTGTCTGCCACAGGCTTAACCTCCTTTTTTGTCTCTACTGGTTTTACTACTTCAGCGGTTTTCTGTGGAGCCACAGGTTTCTGGGGTTCCGCGCTGACGTTCTTCTTGAAGACACTGTCTAGTAGTCCCATAATCAACACCAATCATATCCAGTACAATTCGTACCGTCTTTGGAATGGCCTGAGAAACTTCATCGGAAATCCCGATTTCCATATCGGGATCAGTAACGCGTTTAGGCTGGCATCCGATAACCGTGATATCGATCTGGTCTTTGATCCGCTCCAGCGGTTCAGTGAGATCCCAGGAATGTGCATCGCGGTAACTGCCCGGGGGCAGATCTTCGATACGGAACTTTGCGATTGAGCCAGGTTCCGCGCCAAAATCCGCGATATCGATAATGATGAGTCGTTTCGTCTCTTCCGGATTCAACAGGGTAAAAATAAAATGAGGGCCGCCAAGGCCCGCATCAACTACACCTATATTGTCGGGAAGTGAGAGTTTTTGCAACTCTTCTACGACAGCGGGTCCGAACCCGTCATCGGCAAACAGGGGGTTTCCACACCCTGCGATCACGATCTCTGGATACAGCATCTATGTACGCTCACTCGATGAGTTTCTGGGCTACTATCCGGTTTTCCTCATCAATCACGATCATGTGGGTTGCACATGATACACAGGGGTCATACCCGCGCATGATCACTTCGGCAAGCTGCCAGGGTGCACCGGTGAGTGCCGCGCTGCAGGTTGCAAAGTTCCAGGTGGTCGGAACCAGCATGGAGAAGTACTGGACCTTCCAGTCCTTGACACGGGTAATGTGGACATCAGTTCCACGGGGGGCTTCGTTGGATGCCCAGCCGAGTGAACCATCGCCGTCAGGGATGTAGTCTGCAACGACTTTTCCGTTCGGGTTAAGTGCGTCAATGCAGTCGATCATCTCATAGAAACAATCGGTGTACTCCATCTCACGGGCAATGTTCTGCCCGACGGTGCCTTTCTCATCGTAGCCTTTGTAGACTGCGAGACGTGCACGGGGACCGACTTCAACGGGCTGGCCGTCGTACATCGGGATGCCGGTGCAGGCTTCCATCTGGGGGTTGACCTTGGTACCGAGCTTGGTGGTTCCACCAATGGGGTACTTTGGCTCTTCGAGTGAGACTTCCATCTCACCCATATACCAGTCCCATGGCCGGACTTCCTTGAAACGGTTGATGTCCCAGCTGGGGCATTCGTCAAGGCTTGAACTGCCGTAGAATGCGTGGGTTGCAAGGTAGCCCTGGTTGTGGTAACCGAGGGTCTTGGGCAGAGCAACCTTCATGCCGCCGACATCCACATGCTCCCGCGCCTGGTAGTTGCGGAGGATGGCGATCATGAGATCCATCTGGGGCTTTGCAAGAGCAAGTCCTTCCTTGGCAAGGTCGTACATCTTGATCTTTGCCAGTTCTGAGCAGTTCCGGTACATACCACCGACACGGGTGTTACTCGGGTGGATTGCTTCGCCACCGGCAATCTGACCAATGGTCTGACCGATCTCACGGAGACGCTGGATACGCTTTGCAACGGTGCGTACCGGCTCTTCTGCGGTGAACGGGTTGATCTTGGTCTCGGTGCCTGGTAAATACAGGTCAGGAAGGATCAGGATATCATGCAGTGCAATGCTGTGACACCGGTTAGCCAGCTGAAGGATGTGACGGAGCATCAGTGCGTCCTTGGGGATCTCACACTTGATGGATGCTTCCATTGCTTCGGTAGCTGCCAGGTTGTGGGCAATCGGACAAATACCACAGACACGGGATGCGATCTTGGGCACCTGCTCGGGGGTCTTTCCGATGGCGAGTTTTTCAACTCCCCTCACCGGGGTTATGGAACACCAGTTACCCGTTTCGATGATGCCTTGGTCGTTAACCTTCAAGACCAACTTTGAGTGTCCCTCATGTCTTGTGGTTGGGGAAATCTCTACAACTTTCGACAATATTATCGCCTCATTTTATGTTGAGTTGTTCGTATAGCAGTACAAAATTGCTGTATACATCTCTCATCTCGAGATAAGTGACCGTACAAAGTACGTTCAACTCTATTTTACACGAGCGCTCTAATAACCTTTATTATACTCTCGTGTGTCGATAAAATAATAAAAATAAAATCAGAATCAATTTTATTTTGTAAAAAAAGCAATAATCAAATCCTTTTGGAATTTTGATTAACAATTCATAAAAATAACTGTTGTTGTTTAACTGTCATTTATCCATCAGTATTTCTGCTTTCGCCGTTCATTTCATCGACTAATTCGGCAATGGTGGCCCTTCGTTCGGCATAGGCATCGTGCTGGTGAATGCTTTCCTCATTGGTCTGCTTGATAATAATGACAGAGTCGCCGGCAAGATACTCAAACTCCGTAAGCACTTTCTTGGCCATCTGCCGGACGCAGTCTTCAACAAACCGGGGATTTTTATGCGCGGCAAGCACGACATGACCCTCATCCCCTCGTTTCAATAGTTCGTATATACCGGAGCTCATTGAATCTTTGAGGATACTGATGATCTTTGCAAGATCAACATGCTGATCATCATCGGTCTCTATACAGAGAAATCCCTTTCCGCGCTGGTTGTGGGTTGCCATGGGAACTTCAGAAAAGAATGCATCGATGCTGTGCTTGTCAACATTGAGACCCTGCAATACCCGCATTGCCCGTTCTTTCATAATGTTCTGGGCACAGGGGCAGGCGGTCATTCCGGTTACTTCTGCTCCAATGCTCTTTCTGACGATTGGCTCCCGGAATGTACGGCGTGCTATCGCCCGTGCATGAACTTTTACTACTTCATGACAGACCGTATGGCTTACCGGTGTCTCACGCTTGACCATGAACTCGCTGCGCATGAATACTTCTGTCCTGTCAGCATATTCGTGCCGGTCGAGTAATTTTCTGGCAACCACGCTGCAGAGTTTCTCAATCTCGTTTACGTCCCCGTCAATTGCCTGCTGGAGCACCTCATCGATTACTTCAAAATTCCGTGAAAGGTTCGCTCCTTTTAAGTTTCCGGGCAGATCGACATAGACATCAAAATTGGAAATAAAAATGACCGGACGTTTATCGTGCCGGTGCACTTCAACCAGCTTTTTTACGTTTTTAACGCCGACCCGTGTGAGGTTAATGCGGACATCAGGAAAAGACGCCTGCACATCGGGGAGTTCCCTGTTGAAAGTTCTGTCCGTATTCTGGTCTGTGGGTTTAGTATTAGTCATGGCTGCCGATCGCTCTTCCAAGTGTGCTACTTTAGTTTTTTCATATAATATTTATGTGCTTTGTTGCTGATATCAAAGGGAACTATTATGATGGAAAAATACTATGAGGCGGACGCGGATATCGGTGTGCTGAAAGGCAAGCGCATCGCTGTTATCGGCTATGGTTCGCAGGGACGCGGACAATCGTTGAACTTAAAAGACAGCGGGCTTGATGTGGTTATCGGCCTGCGCAAAGGCAAGAGCTGGGATGCTGCAAGCAAGGATGGCATGAAAGTGATGACGGTCGCAGAGGCCGTCAAGAAAGCAGATATCATCCAGATCCTCTTACCCGATGAGCATCAGGGTGCAGTTTTCCGTGCAGAAATCCTCCCGCACCTTACCCCGAAAAAATGCCTGATGTTCTCGCATGGATTCAATATCCACTTCGGCCAGATTACACCCCCGTCAACCGTAGATGTGATCATGGTCGCGCCAAAGGGCCCTGGTTTTATGGTGCGCCGCCAGTATGAGGAAGGCAAAGGAGTCCCCGCGCTCATAGCGATACACCAGGATTACACGGGCAATGCGCACAAGATCGCGCTTGCGTACGCAAAAGGTATCGGAGCAACCCGGGCGGTCGTTCTCGAGACCTCGTTCCGTGAGGAGACCGAGACTGATCTGTTCGGTGAACAGGCAGTTCTTTGTGGCGGTATGACATCGTTAATCAAAGCGGGATTTGAGACGCTTGTTAATGCCGGTTATTCCCCTGAAATGGCATATCTCGAAGTACTTCACGAGACAAAACTCATTGTTGACCTGATCTATGAAGGCGGGCTGACAAACATGCGCAAGTACATCAGCAACACTGCGCAGTATGGCGATCTCACAAGGGGACCTCGTGTTATCGGAGAGGAAAGTTATATCGCGATGGAGGAGATTCTTGAAGAGATCCAGAGTGGCAAGTTTGCCCGCGAATGGATGCTTGAGAATATGGTAAACCGTCCGGTCTTCAACGCGCTCACTGCATCTGATGAGGACCATCTTATCGAGGAAGTAGGCAGGGAAGTCCGCGCGATGATGCCCCAGTTCAGGAAAGACGAGGTAAAGAAACCCGTAAAACCTGCCGTGAAAAAAGTGGTGAAAGCACCAGCCCGCAAGAAATAATCCCCTTTTTTCTGATATCTTTTTTGCATCCGGCTGCTTACCTAAGTGTGGATGAAGATCTGCATCATTTATCACAGCGAGACTGGCAACACCCGTCATGTTGCCCAGCACTTATCCTCAGCATTTGATTCAAAACTCGTGGAAATTAATGATGTCGCACCCCATTCGCGACTCACGCGATTCCTTGTCTGGTGTAAGATGGCACGCGGTGAAGAGCTGACAAAGACTGATCCCGAATCCGTTGATGTATCGGATTTTGATCTGATCGTATTCGGTTCCCCCGTCTGGGCGTTTAAGCCAACCCCCGCAATCCATACAGCAATCGTCAATCTGAAAGGATGCATGGGAAAGCCAGCGGTTGCATATTCCACGCATGGGGGCAAACCCGGCCAAACAGATGAGACATTTAAAAAATGGATCGAAGCACGGGGGATGGTGTTAGCTGCAGTAACCAACATCAACCAGAAAGACATTGAAAATGTAAAAAAGAACAAAGATCTTGTTGCGCTGGTATCTTCGGCAATGAAAGTATAATTAAAAAAAATTACACAGACAATTTCCTGTTTTTAGTACATCCACATTGCTATCGACACGAATGCAGTGTTCATCTGATACCGCAGATTCGGATGTTGTTCTTCCAGCGCTGAATCACACACGTTTGCAGATTTCTTGGATAGTATGTAGTTTGCCTTTTTACAGGATTTTTTCCTGAATGTTACGAAGAATCTGTCCATTTCAATTTCTGGACAAAAACAAGGTAGTTGTCGAGAACATATTTTCCTGAGAAAGTCTTTTGGATGCAGGGCGCCTTTATATTATACAACTATGACGGACTCATATGAAAATCTCCTCAAACAGGCCTATTCCAATATCACCGAAAAATCCGAATCTTCGGAACGTTTTGTAGTTCCTGAGGCCAAAGCGTACGTTGAGGGCAAGACAACGGTTCTTGAAAATTTTACCGATATTGTCAGCAAAGTCCGCCGCGATCAGGATCACCTGATGAAATTTCTCCTTGGAGAACTGGGGACGTCGGGGAAGATCGATGGCAACCGCGCTATCTTTAACGGTAAATTCGAGATCTCGCTCATCAAGATGATTATCAAGAGTTATGTTGAAGATTATGTGATCTGCTCCGAGTGCGGAAAACCAGATACCCGTCTTGTCAAGGATGACCGGGTCATGTTACTTCGCTGCGATGCCTGTGGGAGTCACCGTCCGGTAAGAAAGAGAAAAGCCCGCACTGAACCTGTATCAGAGAATCTCGAAGAAGGCCAGATCATGGATGTTGAAATCCAGTCGATCTCCAAGCGGGGAGACGGGGTTGTAAAGATGGGCCGTTACATTATGTATGTGGCAAATTCCAAGCCAGGCATGAAAATAAAGATAAAGATCTCCCGTATCTCAGGTTCGATCGTATTTACTGAGCGAGCCGAAGAATAATTTTTCGCTCTTAATCCAATAATCCTTTTTTACCATACGTCCAGAACGTCAGGTGATATTCGGACGAGCTTCATGAAAACAATGGAAGCTGATGCATTCAGGATGTTGTATGAACATCCCCTGGGGGATTGTCATACGAAGTGCGCTTTGCGCAGGTTCATGCAAAAAAATATTTTTTTAATTACTACTTCTTTAAGCCCTTGATGAGCTCGTTGCAGTTGCCGGAGATCCGTTTGCACGCTTTCTTGATGATAGGGAGGGGATTTTTCTTGCCTTTGGTAGTGACGAAGAGTTCCGGGTCAGAGAACTGGAATTCGATCACGTAGCGGGCGACATCAATATCGGAATCGGTCAATAATTCCTCGACAAGGGCGTTCATGAACGTGTGACCCTGCCCCTGGATGACGAGCCGCACCTTGTCCTTCTCGAGCTCGAGCATTTTTACAATCATGCACCTATGACTGGGCACCTGAAAATCATTAAGGTATGGGTGATCAACACGCCCGCATTACTGCAGGGGGTTGGTTGCACTCGCGCAGCATTATTGTGGGGAACTGATAAAAAAAATCAGGGAAAATCGAAAATCTCCCCGTCTCTTCCGGTGTGGGGAAGCTCCCACGGGATCATGTGGCTCATGTGAACACAGCGGAAATCGCGTGGAGCAAGGCGCTCGGCAAGTGTGCAGGCTTCGAGATAATTCATGTGCTTACCGATCGAGATGTTCGAAGGCACAAGGGTATCTAAAAGCAGGAGATCGAGATCCTGTAAGAGATCAAGACTCTGCTTTGGAATGTCGATGTTAGTGTCTGATGTGAATGCCACGCGTGACTGATCGGTTTCAAAGAGTATGCCGCAGGTATATGCAGTGGGATGTTTGACCAGGAACAGTGTGGCAGTAATCCCAAAGATCTCGAACGGTTCGTACGGCTGGATTGCGACTTTGTCGAACGTAAGAAACCGGAAGACTTCTGCGCAATAGTTCAAGACTGGTGGTGCGGCAAAGACCGGAGGGATGTTCTGGACGCGATAGAACTCGCCAAACCCGATGAAGTGATCGTAATGGCCATGTGTCCAGATTACCGCATCGATATGCGGTGAGCCGTTTAAGAGAAGCTGCTGACGGAGATCTGGAGAGGAATCGATAAGGAGGTGATGGTCCTCATTTTCAACGAGCAGTGAGGTGCGCAGGCGCATCCTGCCGGTTGCTTTGGCATGGGTGCACTGGGGACAGGCACACCCAACCTTTGGTGTACCGATCGCATCGCCGGTTCCCAGCAGCGTGATCTTCATATTACAACCAGTTCAGGTGCCTTATAGCATCCCGGTTCTTTACCATATGGATGCCCTTCCGGATATCTTCCCGGGAAAGGGACTGGCGGTTGTCCATGAGGGCAGATAGGACTGCTTCTTTGATCATCATGCGGAGGTCGGAGCCGGAAAAACCCTCTGTTTTGGATGCAAGTAGCTGGTAGTCTATAGTACATCCAAGGGATGCAGTCACCTTTTGCAGGATATTTTTCCGCATGTCTTCATCCGGTAATGAGAATTCTACCACTTCGTCGAATCGCCGCCATGCTGCCTCATCGAGAAGCTGTGGGTGGTTGGTGGCACCGATCAGGATAACGCCGTTTTTAACCAGATTAATCCGGTCAATATTTTTTAACAGGGAATTAACTGCGCGTTTCATAGCCCCGTGGTCATCGGCAACCCTGCTCTTTGCCACAAAATCGAATTCATCGATGAAAAGGATGGATGGAGAGAGTTTTTTTGCCAGATCGAATATACGGTCGATATTTTTCGAGGTCTCACCGAGATATTGTGAGGTGATCATCGAGAGGCGGACTTCGAGCACCGGCATATGCATGGTGTTGGACATGGCAAGGGCAATCGAGGTTTTTCCGGTACCCGGCGGGCCGACAAAGAGGAGTTTACCCACTTCATGTATACGGTGACGTTGCAGATACTCGCGGTGAACAAGGGCTTGCTGGATCTTCGAGATGACAGCAAGCTGCGAGGGGGTACAGACAAGGTCATCCATCCTCTGCTCCACTTCCTCCGGAGCGCTGATCATTACCAGGTCCAAAGCACCGCGGAGCTTCTCATCTTCTCCTATCAGTTTCGATAAGCGTGTATCGAGATGTGCCTTGGTGTCTTCATAGGGCGGGTTTGCAGCCCGGACTTTTTTATAGACTACACCCCCGGAATCCATTTTTTCGAAATAATACGCGAGAGTTGGATTTTTCTCAACAAGCGACTTTCCACCCTGTTTGAGGAACCATTGCGCGGCAGATTCAAGCGCAGTAATGCGGAGGCGCTGGCCGAAATCCTCGTACGCCACAAAGGGGTTTGCAGACATCTTCAGGTGAGCATCTGCTATGGAAAGTGTTCGTTTGATTACCCCGTCACTCACGTAAACGGGTCGTTTCACATCAGACGCGCTCGCAATGCTAAAAATATCGCGGCAGACTGGCGTCAGATCATTGATATCGAGCTGGGGGTTCTGGTTGAAAATTTCAGCGGTCAGAACGACATCCATTATGCGCAGGGCTTCAGAATCTCCAGACATGGCTGTAACCTTAATTATTCTTTTTCGGAGTGAATAAGTCTATCTCATCGTGTTGTGACGACGCAGCCATCAGCAGTCACGATGACCGTATGTTCATGCTGGGATACGAGTGAACCCGGGATATCGGAAAGGACGGGATATACATGGAGCGCGTGGGATCTGACCAGTGAAGGGAGTGCGATGTCCTGTTTCCGTTCCTTGAGCCAGCGGCGGGAAAATGGGAGCCCGTGACGATCCTTAACCGTCTCAAGAATGGCACGCGCAGCCGGGATCCTCACGGGTTTCTGGGAGATCTGGGAATAGATTTCCATCCGGGATTTTTCCCCCACATGGCCGCTACCGGTAGTTGCAAAAGGCTCTATTGCAAAGACCATGCCTTCTTCGAGCACGATCCCCCCGTTGATACCAACATTGGGGATGGTGGGTGCGCGGTGAAGAACATACCGGTCCAGGCCATGTCCGGTCAGGTTAGCGATCGGGCGGTATCCCCGGCTCTCGATCTCGAGCTGGACTGCCGCGCCCAGCTCACCCGCGGTCGAACCCGGCCTGACCATTTTTATTGCCGCTTCGAGTGCCTGTTCTGATGCTTCCAGGAGCAGGGTGTTGCTGCCCAGATCAATGGTGGTTGCTGTATCTGCAATATACCCGTCAATGTGAACCCCGAGATCGAGTTTTGCAACGTCCCCTCTCTGGAATATCCGTGTATCAGAGGGAGAAGCAGTGTCATGTGCAGCATCCTCGTTTAAGGAGAGGTTAAGGGGAAACGCGAGCATAGCTCCTTCCTCTCTGACCCGCGATTCGATGCTCTCTACGAGATCAAAATATGATTCCCCTATCCTGATGCCCTGTGCCCCCTCACGAAGAATCCTTGAAGCGATGGAACCGGCCTGAAGGTACTTTTCAAAGATCTCGTCATTCATACAATGAGATCCTCCGGAAATTTCGTGAAATTGTCAAATCCTTTTGTCGTGACCTCTCCGATATCCTCGAGACGCACGCCCCCGATACCCGGATAGTAGAGTCCCGGCTCAATCGTTATCACGCTGCCAGCCTTGAGTTCTTTTCCTGCAGGTCCGACTGTGGGCAGCTCGTGAACCTGAAGGCCTACCCCGTGACCGAGGTTATGGACAAATCCCCGGGTGTCGCTTTCATATCCACGCTCTTTAAAAAAGTCAACAACGGACTGGTAAATGTCGGATCCCAATACCCCGGCCTTAACCTGCGAGATCCCCAGTTGTTTTGCATCACACAATGCATTGTACATATCCCTTATTTCCGGTGATGGTTCACCTTTTACCACCGTTCGTGTCATATCCGCGTAATATCCCGTTTTCTCTTCGCAGGGAAACAGGTCAATTACAATCGGCTCGTCAGCGTGTAAAGGACCCGTACCGGTCATATGCGGCACCGCGGTCTCTTCCCCACATGAAACAATGGTGTCTACAGCAGTGCACCCGTGTTCGAGAAGAAGGGAATGCATGGAGAATTTTATCATCTCTGATGTCAGCGGTTTTCCATCATAATACAGAATATCTTTTTTTACCGTGGCGCGCCGGATCAGCGAGACTGCCCCACCCATTGCTGTCTCTGTTATCTTCTGGACATGCTTCATCGCCTGTATTTCATTTCTGCTCTTCTTCTCCCGTAGTGCAGGAACCGTACCGCTGTCAACTGATACCGTGCAGAATTCACCGAGAGCATTAGCCAGTGCGACCGGAAAATTGGGGGAAACCAGCACTTTTTTTCCTACCTGCCCGGCGATCATCTTTGCTGTCGCTTTCCAGGGGTCTTTTTCGGTTTTCAGGATATCCGGAAGTCCTGCCTGTGTGCGGGTCATGACGGATGCAGTGGATTCGCGGGATGCGCGTCCGGTTTCCATCTGGGAAATAATAATCATGCCATTCTCGTTTGCTTTTTTAAAATAGACAAACGGGTCACTGGTAACAAATTGTGTCAGGTAACGCATATCTGCGTCGCGTGAGGATGCGTACATTACGAATGCATCAGCACCACTTTTTCTGACTGCGCGGGAAAGGGGGTCCATCTAGGTTGATATATGCAGTGAAACGTCAAGTACTTTTATTCCGGAGTTGACATTCCAGTGATGGAAGAGGATGCCAAAGCCCAGTTCAGATGGAAATTTTATGGGCTTACCGTTGAGCTCAATATCATTGTTATGCTCGTAGCCCTGTCGATTATTGTCTTTTTCATTATCCATTCGCCTTACACCCTGCCTGCGATCCTCGTCATGCTTGTCATCGCACTGGTTCTATCCCTGGATTTTGCAAAGAGATACAGGGAAACGAAATCCTGGCTCTACGCGCAGCCGGAGAAGACTAAAGACGGAAAAGACCCCAAACAGAGTGATAATAAACAGAATGATAAGACTGAATAGTCTGGCGTTATGGAGTTATTCTGAGAATTATGCTCAAAAAGATGAAGGATGAGATCGAACTACTGAGCCGCCATATTGAGGTGGCAAAAGCTGTGGCCGATCACGAGCCGATTGGTATCATGAAGCTATCCGAACTGCTCGAACTTCCCTCGCACCGGATACGGTACTCCCTGCATGTGCTGGAACAACTCGGGTATATCCGCGCATCCTCGGAAGGAGCGGTTGCCACGCCAAGAACGGCTGAATTATTCCAGCACCTCAATGGGGATCTGGATGACCTTATCCAATTACTTGCGGCGATGAAACGCCCGTGATCCGGCAGGATCTCCGATTTCTCCACTTTCAATATCGATCGACCTCATAGTTACCTTTAAAAGTCCCCGAAAAGAATCTAATAAGGCGCATTAGCGTGCCTCCCTAACTCAGTTGGTAGAGTGTCGGACTGTTAATCCGAATGTCACAGGTTCGAGCCCTGTGGGGGGCGTTTTTGGGCCCGTAGCTCAGTCCGGTTAGAGCGCCCGGCTCATAACCGGGCGGTCATGGGTTCGAATCCCTTCGGGCCCACTGTTTTTGATGCTTTTGACCTGTTGTTCAGGAATGACTATTTTCCCGCGAACCGATTGAAAAAGTTTCTATTGCCAAAAGCACAAAGGGAGCATAATGAAGTGCCCTGTCTGCCAGATGGACTGTGTCAGATCTGCCAAGGAGATTCTCGTCACACTCCCGTCACTGTTTCGCCCCTGCGCAGACTGCAGTGCCCGCGTACTGGACAAACGGGCTCCGCTTCCAACCCTTGAATTCAACCTGCCCTGCTCCTGCGGGAAACGGTTTATCGATGAGGTGTTTGCCCATATTTACGTGATCATGGTAGAGGAAGGGGATATGAAACCCACTGAACCGTTGATCGCGGTGGGTTCACCACTTGTGCACCCGGGATTTCCCATGGAACGCCCTCCATTTCTTTCTGATAAATCGCTTGTGCTGTTAACCCAAAAAGCAACAAAAAAAACTGCAGAACGGCTTATGGGTGAAGTGCCTGAACTACGGGGGGTGGTAAAAACCGGTAATTTTATACCGGGAATTGCGAGTGCCGATTTAAAATCAGTGCCCCGGGTATATGACCTTCTGGCTGGATGCGATGTCCGGGCTGATGTATTCCCGCTCCGAAGCGGGCCGCTTGTCATGTATAAGCAGCAGTCACTGGTCCATATCGAATTTTCACGGGGATTCGCGCCTAAGATCCAGACATTGGAACAGCATGTGGGAAATCCTCCGAAAAAGCTTTTTATTGATGCCTGTTCCGGTGTCGGGACACTCGGACTGGCCGCTGCATGTCTCGGTGTGCCGCACGTCATTATGAACGATGCATGGTATGCCTCGGCATTCTGGTCCGCCTTCAATCTCGAGGTGAACCGTGAGTATTTTAAAGTCAACCGGGTCCGAATATTCGAGCAGATGGAAGATATGGTAAAACACCCGGTTACAAAAAATCCCATTAAAATTGCTGAAACTGAGGGAGAACAAATAATCGAAGTTTACCAGGGTGATTTCAGGCAACTCCATCTGGTGATCCCTCCCCGGAGTTCACCGGTCACCGCTATTGATATTTTTGATAAAAAGGATACGCTGGGAATTCAAAAAATAAAAAAAGAATGGAACGAAAATGTGGGCGGAGACATATTCGTTCCATAACTCCCCCAGACCGTTGCATGATCGCAGAAGCGATTCGATGATCGGTAAAAAGCCTTTATTGAGTTAGGTACAAAGGTATATGGGGACTAGCCCGGGTGGTTCGGCGTCACCTGTAACCTGAAACCGTCGTTACGCGGGGGGCGAAGTTTGACGAAGGCTGCAACGGCCTGCGGGAGCCTGTGCGTTCTGACTGTGAAACCTCGTCCCATGAGGTCGATGGCCAGGTATCAATATTCCGGAGGGAATGGCGACCTGTTGCTGCGGGGACCGGTTCAGGCCCGGAAGGGAGCAGACTTACCGTAGACATCCGGCGCCCATGGGGTAACGGGGCGGAGGATGAATGCTTTGGTAAACGCAGTAACGTACAGTCGACCGATAACGTGTCCCCATTTCCGGCTATCATGGCAAAAGTGACCATCATCGGGGCAACAGGCAATGTGGGGATGTTTGCTGCACATGCGATTTCGTCAATCCCTCATGTAAGCGAAATCCTGCTCTATGGGCGGGAAGGGCGCGAGTCTCTTTTAAGGGGAATAACTCAGGACCTTGTCGATTCATTTGCCGCAAGGGGAACCGATGTAAAGATAAATTGGACAACCGATTTAAAAGACGCCGCCGGTTCTGCAGTTGTTGTTATTACCGCAGGTGCTCCGCGCTTACCCGGCCAAAATCGTATGGATCTTGCCGTGGGAAATGCAAAAGTTATCGCACCGCTTGCCCGATCAATTGGTGTCATTGCTCCGGACACAAAGATTCTGATAGTAACAAACCCGGTCGATGTGATGACCTGTGTTGCCCTGAAATGCTCGGGGCTGCCACAGAGTCAGGTATTCGGATTGGGAACGCACCTGGATTCAATGCGGTTAAAATCCTTAATCGCTGCATACTTCAAGGTGCATGTCAGTGAAGTCCATACGCGCATTATCGGTGAGCATGGTGACAGCCTTGTCCCGCTCTGGTCCGCGACAACTATCGGGGGTATCAAGATCTCGAACCTGCCGACCTTTTCTCACCTGCCTGTGCAGGATATAATCCGATCCGTGAAGTGCAGCGGTGAAGAGATCATAAAAAACAAGGGCTCAACGGTATATGGGCCCGGAGAAGCGATCGCCTCGCTGGTAAGGACTGTGCTCAGTGATGAAAACCGCATCCTGACCGTGTCTGCTTATATCAAAGAGGAAGTGCATGGTGTCAGCGAGGGTGACGTATGCATCGGTGTACCGGCCCGCGTGAATAGTCACGGTGTTTTCCCCATTTCGATCAGGATCGATGAATCAGAAGTAATGGCATTCCGTGAATCCGTTGAAAAAATACGGGCAATTACAAGGGATGTAATGGCGTCTCTTGAAGAATAAGTGAAAAAAGAGATGAACTGACGGTTTAGTTCAGTGTCACTTCAATGATCTCTGCCCGCTCAACACCCGCGATCTCATTGAGGGACTTTTCGATTGCATCCGTCTCGCCTCCACAGTCATTAACAACTGCGGCAAGCTTGATCGCTTTTAAACCAAAACCGATTGGTTCTATCTGCATGTCCTGAATGCCGGGGAGTTTTGCTTTGAGCGCCTTCTTGAGTTGTTCAAGATCGACTTCGGGTGACTCCGGCATCACCCGCATAATGACGGCAACACTACCCATGCCTCACGGTCCCCCAAATCCACATTTCGGGCATGTATAGGGGATGCTCTGTTCTCTGCACCGGTAACACCGGTTGATCTCAAAACCGCATGCGGGGCACCCGAATTCCGTTGCGCCCTCAACTGCAAGCGGAGCACTGCAGGATGTACACTTTTTATCTGACATTATAGCTCCTCCAAGGATTCCTATAGTATCTCTTTTAGAACCTTTAAAAGGTTGTACCGATCCGGGTCCCAGCTACTGGATCTCCGTTCAGGAATTTTTCCACCAAATCCCCTGATTTTCCGTTGATAATGGTAGTTTGTATCTTATTTTTCAGGACGAATGGGATAAAAAAAGGATCTATAACATCACTTTGTAGGGGTGTTGTTACCTGTTCCTGATGTTTCCCATCACGAGTAATCCCATCAACTGATTTGAGAAGCAGAAGTTCAAGTCCCAGTTGAGCTGCTATCCATGCAGAGATGGTGTCCGAAGTAATATCCCATGAATGCGGGAGTGGATCGTACTTCCTCATGCTGGTATAGGGCAGAAACATCACGGTTTTTTCTGGCACAGATAGGAGATCTGTTGTCCTCATACCGTGGGATGCGATAAACCAGCCATACTGGTCCATCGCTGCGATAGCCATCCAGTGTGCGGCACCTTCATCTACCCGAACCTGCCGCACATTATCGGCAAAAGAACCCCCGCCGGGAACAACCAGTAACGGACGCTCAGATCTGCACAATACCGGAACAATTTCCCGAACCCGGTCATGCAGACTCCCCCCCAGTTTAACTACGAGAGGGGCGGAACGGTTCTTCATTGTATGATCTGACTCCACCATATCTCCGGAAATTTATATCGCCAGATTATAAAAGGCGCATGGTGAAACTACTGTCTTAATGCGACGGTTCTGCCTGATTATCATTGCCCTCCTGCTCATTGCAGGTATGGTTCAGGCGGGCACTACGGTCAGGATCACTGAATTTTGTCCCGACCCGTATCTTCACGATGATATGGATGAGTTCCTGGTGCTTTCCGGCAATGGATCGCTTGATGGTATCACCGTATCAGATGGACGGGGTGGATTCCGCTTTCCCCCCGGAACCCATATCAGTGGAACCCTCACTGTTGCCCGCAGTGGTCCGGCTTTCGCCCAGAGCCATGGAATACTTCCGGATTTCGAATGGCGGGATTACTCTCCTGTTGTACCCAATGTCATCACTGGCGATCAGCTCCGTCTTGCGAATATCCGGGATGAACTGCTTCTGTATGAGGGCTCTGACCTCATCCAGCGTATCGCGTGGCCGCAGGATGTGAAACCGCGCGAGGGGCAGATCCATTATTTTGAAAATGGGGTATGGGATCCCCGTCCCCTCATGATTGGACAGTCACGGTTCGAACCGGCAACATTCCATAATGTGACTGTCACTACGTTTGTTTCACCGGACTGTTCGAGTGAAATGTTTACCTATGCTGTGGATCATGCATCAGATGAGATCCTTCTCAATGTCTATGAATTTTCCAGTCCTGCGATGACTGATTCCCTGATTGCTGCACGGGGCCGGGGGGTGGATGTTTCGGTTCTTGTCGAGGGAGGGCCCGTTGGGGGTATAAGCCCGGAAGAGAAATCCGCAATCTGGCGACTCAACGCGGGTGGGATACCTGTTCGTCAGATGACCGGAGACAATGGTGTTCATCCTCCCTATCGTTACGACCATGCAAAATATCTGGTGATCGATCGCCGGGCTGTCCTGCTCACCAGCGAGAATTTCAAGTACAGCGGATTTCCCCCTTCAGGTTTCAACAGTAACCGTGGGTGGGGAGTGTTCCTTGAAGATCCTGCTCTTGCCGGGTATTTCTCAACTGTATACTATACAGATTCCATCGGACCTTCTGTAATCCCTATCAACGGGTCAGCGGGAAATCCCGAAACGGCTCCTTCAGGAAAACATACCGCCGAGTTCTCACCGGGACATTTTTCCGGTGCAACGGTCAGACCTGTTATCGCACCCGATACCAGCGGTCAGATCATCGATCTGATCCAGTCCGCCCAAACCAGTATCGAGATCGAGCAGGCATATATCACGAACGAGACACCCCTGACCTTAAACCCGTATCTTGCAACCGCGATAAATGCATCCCGGCGTGGTGTTCACGTAAGGGTATTACTGGACTCTTACTGGTATAATATCGAAGACGAGAAGGACAACGATGAGATGGCCTCATTAATCTCCCGTATCGGGACAACCGAACAGATTCCGCTCGAAGGGCGGTGTGCGGATCTCGCGGCAGGTAACCTCGAGAAGATTCACAACAAGGGGGTAATCGTTGATGGGCAGCGCGTGCTGGTAAGCAGCATCAACTGGAACAGCAACTCCCCAAATTTCAACCGGGAGACGGGAGTCATAATAGATCATCCGGGGGTTGCCCGGTATTTTCTTACGGTGTTCGAAGATGACTGGAATGGTACCGTGACATCCCCGGAATCCAAGACAGATTATCTCAAAATAGTCATAGTGGCAGTTGTCATTCTGTTACTGCTCATCATTTACTATCGCAGGCACATCCGGTAGGGTTTGAATCCCCGCTGAGTAAAAACGGACTGACAGGTACCCCTGATATCTGCAAAAAACGCTGCACCGAAAAACGGGTGTTCACACCGAACACATGCATTCAGAATTTCTTGAGTGCGCACTGGCACACATCACACAGGTTAATGTCGCTCTCTCCGGTGACTACCGCAAGCGCCCAGCGATCAATAATCGAATCAAGTTCTGTCGATAATACTACTTCACCCGCACCCCGTTTTCTGCTCAAATACTGGGAGACTGCTGCCCGTGTTAAACCAAGCCGTTTTGCAGCATCGCTCTGGCTGAGCCCTTGTTTCTGGACGAGCCGGGACACCATTTCCGCTCTCATTGGGGGAAGGAGATTCCTGACCATTGAGTCACAGTGCATCAGGGTACAGGTATGCTTTGTCATACACATACGGGTTGGGGCTTAGTTGCCTGTTCAGTGCGGTTCTGGTAGATGATCTGGCGTGCATCACGGAAGTTGAACTTCTCGATGATGAGGTGGCGTTCTTTGAGTTTCTTTAAAGCATAACGAACGGTTCGCGGCGCAAGTTTTGTTTGTGATACAATGTCTTTGTGGGTCATTGCACCCCCATGATCCAGTATCTCCAGCACCGTCTTTGATGACGGGGGTAGTGTTGTGGAATACATGTTCAATATGTTAACGCTGTTAACAAATTAATCTATCGGTAATTTAAGTTCTCATTTTCAATATTCCCCTATGTTCGAGCGTCAGGAACGGGTGGCGGTCCTGCTGTTGATCGGTGTTGCAGTTGCCGTGATAGCAGCGCACCTGATTCTGGGCTCAATGGGAAAGCAGCCGTTTTCCAAACCATTTACAGATAATTCAGCGGATGGTGAGCTGGTGCACGTTGAAGGAATCATCGATCAGGTCACCCTGACAAAGACCGGGGGACATATGACCCTGCAGATCAACAATCTCACCATTTTTATCCCGGCTCAGGCAGCCCGCGATCTCACCGTGAAGAAAGGAGAGAATATTTCAGTGTATGGGATTGTTGAGACCTATCGCGGGAAAAAAGAGATTATGGTGAGTTCGGCAGACGATATTCGTTTTTTAAATAGAAAATAATTGCAAATATCGTTTCTTTAACTTGTTGCGTGTTAGTTCTGTGGCCGAAAAGTCAGCCTGCGTTTTTGAGTTTCCCTCTGCTGATGGCAGCCAGTGCTTTCTGTGCTGCTTCACGAACATCTTCGTCCGGGTCTTTCAGTAATCCGGTGAGTCCTTCAATGGCTCGTTCGTCGCCGATATTGCCAAGAGCCCATGCGGTATTTTTTCGGACCCCTTTTTTCTTATCGCCAAGAAGTGCGAGAAGGGGCTCAACTGCCCGTGGATCACGAAGCCTGCCCAACCCCCATGCTGCACCCTGGCGGAGCCATTTATCTTCGGCTTTCAGCGCTGCAATCAGGGGCTCAAGAGCACGAAGATCCCCGATCTTTCCTAATGATTTTGCAGCAAGCCATTGGACGTCGACATAGGGATCGTTAAGGGCTATTAAGAGTGGTTCTACCGCTGATGGATCCCCCTCCTCACCCAATGCTTCTGCAGCTTTCCAGCGGTAATGGAGTTTATCACTTTTTAAGAGATTGATATATTCTTTAACCCGCCCCTTACGCCGTTCTTCGATAACAACAGGGTCCTCTATAGGAATTTCATTTTCTGGAACCGGCAATTCAGCATCGCCCATTGCCCAACCTCAATAGCCACCGATACGTGGTATCGCACTATTAAGGTTTTCCTTTTGTCTTCAGGGCAAAACATCAGACTGAAAACAGGAATCTCTCTCAATTCTTCAGGATAATAACAATGAGTCCTGCATCTGTCAGGAAACGAATGTAGGGAATATTATTCCGGTCAAATTTCCGGTTTAATCTCCAGTTTTACGGAAAAATTTTGGACCGTATGAGTAAGTGCACCCATGCTGATGACATCAACATTCAATGCTGCAAAATCACGGAGCGAAGTTCGATCGATGCCCCCGGACAGTTCGATAGTCACGCGATCCCGTAATCCTTTGTCCATGAGTGCATCGAGCGTGGTTTTAACCTGCCCGGGATTCATGTTATCGAGCAGGATAATATCGGCACCTGCGGCAGCAGCCAGCATGGCATCCGCCGGTGTCTCGACTTCCACTTCGATCTTTTTATAGAGTGTGGCCTTTTTAGCAGCAGCAATGGCATTGGTCAGCGGGACCAGTGCCAGATGATTGTCCTTGATGAGGATACCATCGCTCAGAGTTTCACGGTGGGGATCCCCTCCCCCGATCTGCACTGCCTTTTTGTCAAGTGCCCTGAACCCGGGACAGGTCTTCCGCGTGGCGGCGATCCGGCATTGTCCGTTTACTGCCGATACGATATCGACCATCTCCCGCGTCTGGGTTGCAATACCGCTCATTCTTCCGATAATGTTGAGTGCAGTCCGTTCGACCAGCAGGATCTTTTTTGCATCTCCTTGGATTACAAGGAGAGTATCCCCCGATTTTACCCTTTGGCCATCCTGCGCGACCTGCTTTACCGTCGCACCATAATGAGAAAAGAGCATGTCTGCTTCGCAGAGTCCAGCAATGATGCCCGTCCGCTCTGAAGAAATTTCTGCATGACAACGTATATCGGAAATGATGGTTTCTGATGTCACATCCCCAAATGGCGCATCCTCATCGATAAAGCGTAGCAGGTAATCGAGTGATACCATAGATGTTTTCACCAAGAGGTCTGGATCATGTTCCTACCACAATCGGGCTGTTGAGGTCTTCCAGAAGTGAGAGGATTGAAAGGGCTGCAAGGTAGCTTGTTGCCGGGTTGTCCGGGCTCGGGAAATTGGTCACTTTGACATAGGTTTCGCCAAAATCACCTTCAACAAATAACTCGTGCACGTTCCGGTCAACTGCAGGATCTATCCAGAGTTCCACATCCGTATCCTGTCCTGCGGCAAGGCTCATGGCAACCGAGACATTGACATTTTTTGGAAAAGCCTTAATGCATTCGTTAGCTTTTCCAGAGAATATCATCCTGCGTGAATCAGCAGCAATTCCCAGAGATTTCGGACTTTTCGTTGTCCTGAGCAGGAGTTTTTTGAACTTTGAGATCCTGCCGATCTTCAGGTTATCGAGCCCGAATATCGCCCCGCTGGGGATGTAGACTTTTTGTCCTGACTCAAGCGCGATTCTCCGGATCTCTTCGTAGAACGCTGGATCCGCAAGTGCGCCGACACTCATGATCACCATATCTTTGTTCTGGGACAGGACTTTGCCTGCATAGAATTTTACAGCGTTTACCGATGCGGCTTCGACAACAATATCTATGTCAGCAGAGACGAATGCCTCAAAATTCTCATATGCCCGGGATCCAGAAAGGGCAGCGATCTCTTCCGCTCTTTCCAGAACTTGGTCGAATACAGCGGTTATCTCGAAACTGCCCGCATGCTGTGCGATGATATGCCCGATATTACCACAGCCGAGCAGCCCGATTCTTATCATGGTAAACAGATTATGGGTGCCATTGGTTAAGCGTTGTGCTTGCACAATAAAGTCACTGTTAAGAAAAGAACCGTGATGGATAGAAGAAAATAGAAAAAACTGGCCTTATATCTGAATGCATCAAATGGATCTGATAGTTCTATGCCGGTTAAACGATCCGGAAGCGATTGCGGCAGGCTTTCAGATTCCGATTGGCTGAAAGCGCTGAGTAAAAGGCACATCTTTATCGAGACCTACGGGTGCCGCTATAATTTTGGTGACACTGCAAAACTTGTCGAGGTTCTGAACCAGAAGGGAAGTACGATTGTTGGATCTGCTGATATTGCCGATGCCGTGGTTATCAACACATGTACGGTTGTAGGTCCCACGGAACGGCGTATGCTCCGGCAGATAAGCCAGTACCGGGATCGTGATCTGTATGTGACCGGGTGCATGCCGGAAGTCCAGCGGGAAGCAATTTTTTCGGTATGCACGCCGAAGTTCATCAGTCCTGAAAACATTCGTGAAGAATACCGGAAGATCATGACCGTCACTGGCGGTGGCCCCGGTATCGTTCAAATTGCCCAGGGCTGCCTTGGCCAGTGCACCTATTGTCTCACGCGCCTTGCACGCGGTCCTCTGCAGAGTTTTTCTCAGGAAGAGATCGTTTCGCAGATCCAGGCGTTTGTCCGTTCAGGGGTGCCGGAGATCCAGTTGACCGCGCAGGACGTGAGCGCATGGGGTCGTGATTGCGGGCGCACACTTCCCGAACTGCTGACTGCCATCAATGATATCCCGGGTCGGTTTATGGTAAGGGTAGGGATGATGAACCCCTCGACCGTGAATTATTGTCTTGATGAGCTTACCGGTGTATTTGCCGGCGATCATATCTTTAAATTCGTTCATATTCCGTTTCAGTCTGGTTCAGATGCTGTACTCACGCGAATGGGCAGGGGATGTACCGTGGCCGAATGTGAAGGAATTGTTTCAGCATTCCGAAAACGATTCCCGGATATCACCATTGCCACCGACATGATTGTTGGTTTTCCGAAAGAAACTGCAGAAGACTTTTCCCGGTCGTGTGACATGATTGGAAGAGTGCGCCCGAACAAGGTGAATATCACCCGCTATTCCTCCCGCCCCTTTACACCCATTTCTTCAGAAAAGGACTTTCCCGATTCGGTAAAAAAAGACCGTTCACGTTTTCTGAATGCCCGTGCTGAACAGATATATGCCGATCTTAACCGACCTCATATCGCTACCGTAATGCCGTTTATTGTTACAGAAACTCTCCGAAAGGGATCCGTGATGGCCCGGACGTCGAATTATACCGGTATTGTCCTGAACGAAGACCTTCATTTAGGACACGAAGGAAAAGCGGTCATCACAGAAGATCGCAGGTATTTTTTTATCGGAAAACTGGTGAGCTAGGGATTGCCAGGGGCCGGTAGCCGGTACAAGAAACAAGTGGTTTTATAGCCGCAATATAAACAGATCTTAACCTTCGCACTTGTGCGCCTTGGTTCTGGTGAATGCAATGGATGAAATTGAAACCGGGTTTGAAAAACTGATAGAGAAGATCGAAGCGAACCGGGGTAAGACGGTTGAACTTTCCGCTAAGATCAAAGAGAACGATGCAAAACTTCTCGCCCGTATGGCAAAATCTGCCATACCTGTCGTAAAAACAGTTGGTCTCGATATGCTCAAAATGGGCAAGCAGGACACCAAAGGGGAAATTTACGATCCCATGTATTATCCCCGGAAGATGATTATTCTCGGAAAATCCGATCCTGCCGCATTCCGCCCCGACAACCCCCAGAAACAGATCACCGATCAGTTCTGCGTGTTATCCGATGAAGGCAAAATATTCGAATTAATGTACAGCTTTGACGGTTTTCTTACCGATTCATACCTGAACCCGATTGATGCAAAGACCGCAATCGAGCATTATGGCTATGATGTCCTGTTTATGCTCTACCGTGCGCTTCACGATTACCTCGATGGTGAAAAGGCACTGATTGAAGCGCTCGATACCGTTATCGGGTATGTTTTTGCCAGAACAGAGTGAAATACTCATTTTTCTTTTTGCTTTTTTGTTTTGTTCCGTATCCTTTGCGTATCCATAACGGTGGATACAAACCGTTTTTCTTTTCCCCCTCTGTGATTGGTTTTGTGGGGGGCAATAAATTATTCAAACACGGGTGCGGCATAATGATTTTTCATGGATTTTTTGAAGGTTTTTCCGCACGAACTCCGGAATTATAAACTCCATAACCTGGATCGTAGTCCCGAACCGAGAGACCGAATCCTCTCTGTGAGGGATATAAAAGAACATAAAATCAAAATGCGTTAGATGGGCCCGATGTGATTCGAACACATGACCTCCCGGTTATCAGCCGGGCGCACCACCGGGCTATGCTACGGGCCCAAAAGATTGCCTTATTTTACCCTAATAACTACTCCATCAGAGTTATTATAGGTTGTGAATCACCCGGGCACATGGGAAGAATATTCAGATAGGGATATGTGCAGAAAAATCACGGTAATAGTACGGATAAGGGATCATGGAACGAAAATACCTCCTTGGGAATGAAGCGATCGCCCATGCCTGTGTTGAATCCGGTGTGGATTTTGTGAGCGGTTACCCCGGTACACCTTCATCAGAAGTCATCGATGTACTACGGATACAACCGGACCGGTCATATTACCTTGAATGGTCGGTGAACGAGAAAGTGGCGCTGGAGAATGCCCTTGCCGCTGCCTGGTGCGGCATCCGCGCACTCTGCACCATGAAGCATGTGGGGCTCAATGTTGCTGCAGACCCGCTGATGACAAGTGCCTATACCGGTGTTTCCGGGGGTCTTGTGATCCTGAGTGCGGATGATCCGTTCGCGCACAGTTCCCAAAACGAGCAGGATACCCGGTGCTATGCCCATTTTGCACGGGTGCCCTGCTTTGATCCTGCCAGCGTGCAGGAAGCGCATGATATGATCCCCGCGGCATTCGCCTTTTCCGAAGAGTTTGGATTACCGGTGATATTCCGCCCGACAACCCGTATCTGTCACTCGAAAGGAGACGTGATGTTGGGAGATGTCACCCCTAGCACACGGAAAGGGGAGTTCCATAAGGATCCGCGCCAGTACGTGGTGATCCCGGCCCATACCCGCATCCTCCATAAGAAACTCAACGAAAAACAGCCTGCGATCAAAAAAAGGCTGGTGGAACTGGGATTTAACCGGTCTGAAATCCGGGGAAAGACGGCCGTTATTGCCAGCGGTATTGCCGCATCTTATGTTCAGGAACTGCTGCCATCCGGCGTTTCGTTCATGAAGATCGGTGCATACCCGATCGACGAGGACTGGCTGGGTGCCTTTGTCAACAAACATGAAAAAGTTCTGGTGATCGAAGAACTTGCCCCTGAAGTGGAGGAGCAAGTGCGGCAGGTTGCCGGTTGTGTGCCGGTATTCGGGAAGAAGAATGGGTATGCATCCTACGAAGGAGAACTATCCCCCCCTGCGGTTGCAGCGATCATGGCAAAGGCCGGTGTCCTGCCAACCAACCCGTTCCCAACCGTAGAACCTGTACAGAACCTGCCCCCCCGCCCGCCGATCCTCTGTGCAGGGTGTCATCACCGCGTGGCGTTCTATGCGATTAAAAAAGTCTTCAAGGACGCGATCTATCCCAGCGATATCGGGTGCTACACGCTGGGGCTCCAGCTTGGTGTTGTGGACACGACGATCTGCATGGGTGCGTCCATCACCGTAGGCAGCGGTATTGCCCATTCCGGTGAACCGCGCGATGTGATCTGTACGATTGGGGATTCCACATTCCTCCATACGGGTATCCAGGGCCTGATGAATGCGGTCTACAATGGTGCGAATATGACGGTCGTGATCCTCGACAACCGGATCACGGCAATGACCGGGCACCAGCCGAACCCGAATACCGGTGCAACTGCCTGCGGTGTGGAGAGCCCGCCGATCTCGCTCGATGCAATCTGCCGCTCCTGCGGCGCCAGTTTTGTCGAGACCATCGATCCGTACGATCTCACCGGTATGATCAATGTCCTTGAGGCTGCAAAGAAACGGACTGGTGTCAAGGTAATTATTGCCAAACAGATGTGCGTGATTACAGCGCGTCGTGCTGGTATCAAGCGCGGGAGGTATCAGGTTGACCCCGAAACCTGCACTGGTTGCGGCAGCTGCGTGCGATTCGGGTGCCCCGCAATTGAGTTTTCCGATGACAAGGCGCGGATAAATGACCTGTGCAGCGGGTGTGCCGTCTGCGTCCAGATTTGTCCTGTGGGGGCAATTGGCCGGGAGGGAAAGAGATGAGCGGAAGTTTCGATATCCTGATGGTGGGAATCGGGGGACAGGGAACGATCCTTGCTTCCAATATCCTTGGCGAAGCCTGTCTGATCGAAGGGAGGCCGGTGAAAGGAGCCGAGACGCACGGCATGGCACAACGCGGCGGTTCGGTGGAGAGCCATATACGAATTGACGGGTTGTTCGGCCCCCTGATCCCCCCCGGGCAGGTGGATCTCATGATCTCATTTGATCTTCTGGAAGCCCTCCGCTACTCCCATTACCTGAAAAAATGGGGCAGGATTATCGCGAATAACCACCTTGTGCTTCCCACATCGGTATACACGCAGAATCTCATCGTGCCAACGGAAGATGAGATCATTGCCGCGCTGAAAAACCACCCGTTATGCCTGCTGGATGCAGACAAGATGGCGGCCGATGCGGGAAGCCCGCTCTCCCAGAATGTGGTGATGCTGGGCGCCGCATCCGAATCCATCCCCCTCAAACCTGAGTCGTTGCTTGAGGCAGTCCGGCGCCTTGTCCCGAAAAAGACCGTGGAGATTAATCTAAAGGCGTTTGAGTCGGGACGGGCTTTTGGCGGGAAGTGTTGACAGATCCTTTTCCGGTTCCTTTTTAAACTCACATGGGGGGTAGGATCCCCGCATGTGCCCGGAGGGGACCCTCCCGCTCCAAAAAAAGAGGAGTGGGTGCCTACCACCCCTTCACGTTAAAAAATTTTGACCTGACCCTCCCCTCTTAGGCTAAGAGGGGACCCTACCCCCCCCTTTTTGCATAAACGTGAGCGCGGTTTTGTGTGGAATCACGACGGAGAGCATTTTTCAGGTTGATCATCATGTGGAGGGAGGGTCCCCTTATGTGCCCGGAGGGGACCTTCCCCTCTAAAAAAAGAGGGGTGGGTGCCTACCACCCCTTCACGTTAAAAAATTTTGACCTGACCCTCCCCTCTTAGGCTAAGAGGGGATCCCCTACCCCTTCAGCAGGGATCCGCAGAGTGGAAGCTTGATATGTGAAGACCCCAAAGAGCGACTCTTGATTCGCTTAGGTTTCAAAAAGAACAAAAAATCCAAAAAACCAGAAGAAGCGCTGAGGGGGGGAATTGAACCCCCGAGGCACTTTCGCACCACAGGCTTTCCAGGCCTGCGCCCTACCGCTAGACTACCTCAGCAAAAAGTGTATCCTATCTGTATGCGGGGTATTTTTTTAATGGTATCTCTTTCTCTGGAACTGGGCTGGTGTTCTTCTGGCAGGTTTTGAGACCGGTTTTTTAGCCGGTTTCTTATTGTGCTGCACCGGCTTATCGGATTTTGTCCAGCCCCGGGGATAGGTGCCCGGCTGCAGGAATACCGCTGTTGGTGCAATTACCAGCCCGGTCTCACCGGGTTTGAACGAGGATGAGGGGACAAGCGCTTTGCCCAGGCAGACAAATTCGCGTTTCTGGGAGAGAACGGCAACAGTCTGGTTCTTTCCAAACTCATCGCAGCTGATCACTCCTACTCCCGCAAGGACCGCGCCCCGGCAGATCGCATCGATTGCAGTATCGCGCACAGTAACAACCGGAAGATCCGGCACCGCGGCATCGACCGACATCACCATTGACTCAAGAGCAGCCCTGTCACCGGCTTCAGTCGCCACGCATGCGTCCTTCAGTTCATGAAGCGTATGCATGGTCAATTCATCAAACGTTCCGGAGCGGGTGCGGCGCAGTTCCTGCATATGCCCCCCGACACCCAGTGCGAATCCCATGTGGTGGCAGAGCGAGCGGATGTAGGTGCCTGCCTCGCAGTTCACCCGGAAAAGGACAAGTCGTCCTTCAATGCTGAGGATCTCGAGTTTATGGATGGTGCGGATTCGGAGGTTGCGTTTCACCGCGCTCTTCCGGGGCGGGCGCTGGTAGAGTCTGCCTGTAAACTCCTCTCCCATCTTCTCAATACAGGCCGTGTCGACATCGCCGTGCAGCCGCATCAGGCAGACATATTCCTTGTCATGCGCAAGGAGCAGCGGCGCGAGACGCACCGCATTGCCGAGCATGATGAGGAGTAACCCGGACACCTGCGGATCGAGCGTGCCGGAGTGCCCCACCTCGCACCCGAGCATCTGTCCTACCCACGCGGCGATCTCATGGCTTGACGGCCCCTGAGTCTTGTCCACTACGATAATGCCCGCACCTTTCCATAAGGGTGCTTTTTTCTTCTGTGCAGTTTGCTCATTCTCTGCGTTCGGTGATTCCATTTTATTTGCTCCCGTTATTGTCGAGATAGGTATTCAGTGCTGCAAGAGTTCCTTCAAGGGACCCGTCCCCCACGACTGCAGGCACGGCGCCCGTGCGCATGGCCGCTGCCGTTATGTCGCCAATTGCCATGACGAGCAGATCCTTGCGCGGTGTCCAGATCGCTTTGGTATAGGACATGGCACTGGTAAAGAGAATCGCGTCAGCCGTATCCAGTGCCAGTGTCTCTCCGGTAGGTTCAAGCCCGTAGCACCGGAACTCGTGGACAATCCCCCCCGCTGCGGTGATTGCATCGATGAGCGCGGGATTCGGGACATCGGCGCGGGGAATGCCGATATGTTTTCCCCGGATCCAGTCGCCAAGATAGGGAACAAAGTCCCGCGAGTAGAAACCCGGGAGTGTCTCGCACCCGATACCGGCCTGCTCCAGTTCTTTTGCGGTCTGGGGGCCGATTGCGATCACCCGGGGGACCTTTTTGAGAAGCGGGGCAATAATCTTTGCCGGGAGGGCGCTTGTGAAGAAGATACAGTCGAACTCATTGTTGTCCACTCCTTTGACGAACGCCGAGATCGCCGCTTCGCGCAGTTCCGAGCGGAGCGGGTGGACGCTGTAGCAGGTATGCCCGGCCTTTGCACAGCGTGCAGCATCGCTCTTCTCTTTACCTGAAAGACGGGTGACTGCGATCTTCATTACGGATTCATGGCCCCTGTATGATAATAGGATATGCATTTCGGTGAATTTATGTTCGCTCTCCCGTATGTCTAGTGAATGATAGAGATCCTGCTGGGTGTCGTGATTGGCGTAATTCTCGGCACCCTCAGCGGGATCATCCCCGGGGTGCATGCCAATACCCTTGCCGGCGTGTTATTGAGTTTGCAGGTGGTGTTATTATCCCTTCTCGGGCCGGTCGCGCTTGCCGGTGCTATGTTTGCAGCTCTCATCACCCACACATTTGTTGATGCGATCCCCAGCACTTTCCTTGGTATTCCCGATGCCGATACGTCGCTTGCCGTGCTGCCCGCCCACGCTCTCTGCCTTGAAGGCAATGGCGAGGAAGCGGTGCGGATCGCTGCACTGGGCAGTGCCTGTGCGATGATAATTGCGGTGCCGCTATCGATTCTCTGTTTCCTGGTACTCCCGGCACTCCAGCCGTACTTTGACTGGTGGATAGGTATCCTGCTGGTTGCTTCGGTAGGGTACATGATCGTGACGAGTGAGGCACCGGGCTGGGCATTTGGCATATTTGTTGTATCCGGCCTGCTGGGAACATTCTCGCTACACTATGCATTTCTCGGCTGGCACACTCTTGCGGGGGGTAGTGCGATCCTCATGCCCCTTCTTACCGGGTTGTTTGGTATCTCGGTGCTTCTCACATCCTCGCAGGGGAAGATGCCTGATCAGCAGTTCAAAGGGATACGCATGGAAGACCGGACCATGGTGAAATGCTCGGTGCTTGGCACGGCTGCCGGTGTTGCTGTCGGGTGGCTACCCGGTCTTTCCACGGCATCTGCAAACGGGGTTCTCGCATCGGTGATTGGGTACGACAAGGATCGCCGCGCATATATCCTTGCAACGAATGCAGCGAACACCTCTAATGCCTTTATCGGCCTTGCCGCGCTTTTTGCCCTGTCAAGGATGCGCAACGGTGTGATGGTCGCGCTCTCGGAACTACCGCTCCCTTCGATGAGCGAACTCACGATGATTGGGGTGCTCGCTGCCGTTGCTGCGTACCTGATTACGGTATGGCTTGCAAAATATGCGCATCATCTCAATGGGATTGATGTGTGGTTGTTGAACCGGGCCGTTATTACATTTATTATCATCCTCTGCATCCTCCTAACCGGGCCATTCGGCATTATGGTCCTGATCCTTGCGACAGCCCTTGGCCTCGTGCCACATCTGGTGAATGTGCCGAGAATGTACTGCATGGGCGCGATCATGATCCCGGTGATGCTCTACTCGTTTGGCATCGCAGGTGTATGATCCCGCAGCCGGAACCCCCCCGCGCTCCATGAAATGCGGGGGATGATCTATGGTTTTATACGGGCTCGCACCCCTTATCTTTCTAATATGCGATCCTACTGGTTCGGGGATGTAGATGATGGAAAGTGTACACTATTCGGCGGTGATGTGCAGGCCAAAGCTGAACGTGTCCGCTTGATTCGCACCAGTATGGAATCATTTGTTCCTCTGACCTGGGAAACCGCGGTCACGTGCGGCGCGTGTCGTGACCGTGCGGACTATATAACAAAACTCCGCGAGGTTTGTTTTGCCGCTGCAGAGCGCGATATACGCCAGCAGTATTCCGGTAAGGATGCCGAACTGCTCCAGATGGTGAGGACCCTCGATGAGATGGACACCGTAATCAACCTGCTTACCGAACGGGCGGTTGAATGGTACCAGCTCCGCCACCCTACCTTTACCCGAAAATATCGTAAGACCCCTGCGCACATTGTGGTGAAGAACATCCGTGAGAAATCCCGTGGAGCGCTATCTTTTGTGGCCGGGGAGATCGAGCGTCTTTCGCTGACACGGACAGAACTTGCAAAAGCAGTTTCAGGGAGGGCAAATGACGTGATGCCGAATACCAGCGCACTTATCGGGGGACTGGTTGCCGCCCGGCTCATGGCGCACGCCGGGGGACTTTCTGACCTTTCCCGCATGCCAGCCAGTGCCATACAGGTGCTCGGCGCGCGGACCGCCCTGTTCGCCCATCTCCGGACCAAGTCACCCTCTCCCAAGCACGGGATCATCTTCCAGCACCGGCGTGTGCACAATGCGCCCCGGGATTGCCGTGGCAGGGTTGCCCGCGTGCTTGCAGGAAAGCTGGCAATAGCAGCCCGGATCGACCATTACCGTGGAATTGCGGATCTGGCCTTCCTCGAATCAGCCCAGGCACGCATCGATATGACCGGAAAGGTTACCGGGAAACTGACCGGTAAGGAGAATGAACCATGATCTGGATCGGAGACGTGCTGGTTTCGCAGGGTGAGGGGGGGGTATACAGTGAACGCATGCTGGGCACCGCACGAGTGTGGGATCCGTTCCGTAGCAAGCTGGCGGCACTCTACCACAAGGGAACCGGTGTGGAGATCACTGCGGAAACCCGGGTACTCTATCTCGGCGCTGCGAACGGGACAACGGTTTCGCATGTGGCGGATTATGCGGATGTGGTGTATGCCGTGGAGTTCGCCCCCCGCCCGATGCAGGATCTCCTGGAAGTGGCCCGTCGCCGCAAGAATATTGTGCCGATTATGGCAGATGCGACCCGCCCTGAGCAGTACGTACCCCTCGTTGAAACCGTGGATCTCCTCTACCAGGATGTAGCCCAGCCGGATCAGGCAACGATTGCTATACGGAACTCTGCATTTCTGCGTGCCGGGGGCCAGCTGATCCTGATGCTCAAGACCCGGAGTGTTGATGTCAGGAAAGAGCCCGATGTTGTCTTCCAGGAAACGGTGGATGCGCTCGCTTCAGCAGGGTTTGTCGTGCAGGAGTGTCTCTGGCTTGCACCCTACCACCAGGATCATGCAGCGATTGTCTGCACTAAACCGGGGGCGTGAGGGAGTATCATGGCTGATGGAATCCGTTTTGTTTCTGCCGGAGCACTATCTGTGCTTGCCATTCTCCTGTTTGTAGGATTGATTATTGTTCTCATCCCTCTGCTCGTCCTCGGGGTGATCGGGGCTGCATTCACCAAGCTGGGGTTTTCCTGGATCTCGGCCATTGCTGTTGTTCTGCTGATGCTCTTTGGGAGTTATGTTAATATCCCGTTATATCGGATCAAGCGTGACATGGTCCGGATCTCTCCCGATACTGCTGCTGTGTTCGGTTCAGGTTCACCGTGGCCTGTTGATCCGGTTTGGGAGACAATTGTCTCCATCAATTTAGGAGGAGCACTCCTGCCGGTCTGTATCTCACTGTACCTGCTGTATCAGGCCGTGCAAATCACCGGGACCTCACTGCTGGTACCGGTCGGAGCGGGGATTTTACTTGTTGCACTCGTCACTTTTTTCGCAACGCGTCCGGTACCGGGTGTGGGCTTGCGTGTGCCCCTGCTCATACCGGCACTCACAGCACTTCTCATGGGCATGCTCCTGTTTGGCAATGCCGGAATTTCCGCAACGGTTGTGGCATTTGTGAGCGGGACTACCGGCACCCTGCTTGGAGGAAACATTGCCCGGCTCAATACTATCCGGAATCTTGAAGTTCCTGAAATGAGCATTGGCGGGGCTGGTACGTTCAGTGCAATTTTTATCTGCTGCATCCTGCCCGCGATCATCGCATAATTTCTCTTAACCTGCGCAGGCAACTATGCAGAATCGGGCAGAATTGACCAGTGTCAATTTTTTATAACGAATACACGAAAAGAAGTAGCCCGGAGCAGATTCGAACTGCTGTCGGCGGCTCCAGAGGCCACCATGATTGACCGCTACACTACCGGGCTATATGCCTCATACTTTTTGCCGCTGTTGCTTAATTAAAGTGACGGACTGCTTGTGCCGGTTATACGCTCTGTGCCCGTCCGCATCCCTTGCAGGCGCGGCAGACTTCCTTGACCGGGTGGATGAACTCACCTTTGCCGCAGAATGGTTCAATGTCGTGCATGTCCCGGATATAATAGATGTGCGGGACGAGCGAGATGTGGGTGTATGTTCCGCAGGTGATGCCGAGCTGATCGGCAATATGTTTCTGGAGCTGAACGAGAGCGTACATATTGGCACCTGCTGCGGTAAGCATGTCGTTGGACCGGAAGATTACCCGCATGTGGAGTTTATTGGCCCTCACGATGCACTGGACGAGCTGGAGGCAGGGACAGTCATCGAGTTTTTCATCAATGACCGGGTTCCAGGTAATCGCTACAGCCCGGCGTGTCTCGGGTTGGGACCGGAGTTTGTCTACAATATAGGCGATCTGGTCCACATGTACCGGTTGCCCGTCAGTGACGAGTCTTTCGCCCCAGTCGAAGAGCCGTCCATGGTAATCATACTCGAAGTTGGCATGTGATCCATGAATCAGATCATGGGCGTACTGTTCAACGAACCGCTGCTGGAACCGGGAGTTCGGGCTTGTCATGGGTTCGGAAAGCGGGGTGTCTACCTGCATGGCGATCTCTTCGAACTCGACCGTTGCTTCGGCATCTTCCGTCCGGAGGGTCCAGCCTTTCTCTAGGATCATTTTGATGACCTGTTCGTGTGCCCGCCCGATGCTTGGCGCCCGGATGACTCTCATGGGGGAAATGTATGTTTTGGTATATTGTATATTTGTTGAAATGTGCGCTGAATACCAGGGAATTGAATATCTTAGTGTGTAAGGAACGCAGGAGATGTATGGAATCCCGTTATACGGTGTTATCTGGAATATGGCGGAGTTTTCCTATACTGGATTTATAGAGGGTTCGCTTCTTACATATCTCAAAGGCTGCCACCTCTTACTGATAGAGGAGTCGGTGGGGGGCATGCTTGTTCTGTCTTGGTGTAAGGGGTGGTCAAGTGTGTTATATGTAATATCGGATTATTAGGGCAGGGCAAGGGATCTTAATATTATTGTAGTTTTAACTTCCTGTGTAAGAGGGACATATATTTTTTCATATGAGCTATTGTATATCAAAATTTCAGGAAATCCGGTATGCTGCATGAGGTGCTCACAGGATTAATTTCCAAAGCAAAAATGAATGTCCAATACTGTACATGTATGTACAGTATATGTCAATTAAAACAAATAATTCCAGTGCGCGACATATAACTCATTCACCAAGACGGGTGCTGAAAACCGTGAATAAGGCCGGGGAAGAATCGGATAACGAAAACTCAGTTTTTATGCCTCAAATCGAAAACAGGGTCCATTTAAGGCCCCAAATTCCCCAAAAAATCGACCACAAAGGATATATTAACTCTTTTACAAATACTGTTCCATATTCCGTCTAATCGGAGTATGGGGCTCGTAGAACTGTTATTCGGCATCTGTCGAAACGGTTCGCGGCTTGAAATGTATGATGTAAACTTTGGAGGAACTAAACATATGACTAAGCGATTAACTATTGCACTGGTTGCAGTCGCTCTGTTCGTCCTGATGGCGGTTATGCCGGTATCAGCAGCAGTAACGAACGGATCGATTATCAACCAGGGAGCAACTGTCTTCATTGGTGAAGAAGGTTTGAACTTAACCCATTTCTTAAATCAGGCTAGAAATGCTACCTTTACTTCAGTAGATGACACTTACTTAGATACTCTAACACCCGTGAACAAAACAATCGGCTGGTGGGCATCAGCAGCATCAATTACCGCATCTGCCCCGACCAAGACCATTGATCTGTCCACTAACTACAAGTCCATGACGATTGATCCCGTATCCTTTGGTGCCTACACTGGCAACTGGTACGTGCTCAATGGTACAACAGCCGCTGATGCGGGCAACGGGTATATCTCTGTTCAGGACCCGAGCCTTACTATTGCGGTCTGGGACTTCAACCAAGGACTGGATGTAACGGGCAAATCGGTTCCGCAGGGAGAAGCACTTGGGTTCAAGATTAACACCAACATGTACTCTGCACTTGACGGTGCCAAGCGATTCAATGCGCAGAATAATTCGGCACTTTCGGCCGGGAATTACCAAGGATTGTTCCCGACTCTTGCTGACGGTTACATCACTATCTATGTGAAGGACGCAAATGGTGCGCAATACGCCTCACTGCAGATTGGAAACCTGTCCTATAACAACGCGACATCTCTCGCTAAGAAGTATGTCAACACATCTCCCTGGACATTAGGTACGTTAACTACCAACAGCAGCGACAGGGTAACGTTCCCGGGTTACTGGGTAACTGATGCAACTGACTTCAACAACCAGTACTTGTACCCGGTTGGTACCTACTCAGCATGGGCAGAGTCCACCCTTAACAGGATGAAGTACAATTACAAGAATGCAGGTGCAGACTACACTGGAAAGACCGTTTCCGCGACCGGCACGATCACCCTTGTCTCTGACACGGTGAAGATCGAGGCGAACAAGGACTCAGTCGTCCGCAGCAAGACGTTCTCCGTTACTGTCACTGGTAAGCCAGCCACCTTCTACTATGTGTGGGTCAAGGGCACCAGCGCAATGAACAGCGCATACGATAACCAGCCCCCCATGGTCAATATAAACCAAGAGCTGGTTTATATGGATGTTGCCAATAACGCTACTGGCCTTGGTATCCCCGCAGATTATCCAATCGGTGGCTACTCGTTTGAAAATGCACCCTCTGCAACTCCATATATGCGCCAAGATGTTGCAACAACGACGCAAGGTACTAGCGGAAACGATGTAGCAACCTACAACAGCACTCGCTACTACGCAAAAATCAAGACTTCAAGCTCAGGTACCAGGACTGTTGAGTTCACAACTAACAACTGGACCAAGGCACAGAAGTACACGATCCGTGTAGAGAACAACCCGTCCACCGGTGTCTACAAGAGCGATGAGGTCGATGTGAAGGTCGAGAAGGGCGCAGTCACCATCGTGGCAGCCGGCGACCAGAGCTACTACCTCGGCGAAGAGATCAAGTTCTCCGGTACCAACACCGAGTCCTACAAGACATACCTGTTCATCTCAGGTCCGAACCTGCCAACTCAGGGTGCCCAGATTCAGGGTACTAACCCGAGATCTGATGCGACCAACGTTGCATCTGGAACCGCAGGAGTGGAAGATGGAAATGCAGCCTCCTTCAAGTCAGTTGATGTCAATGGTGACAACACCTGGTCCTGGAAGTGGGGAACCTCAGCCATTGCACTCGATGCAGGCACGTACACCATCTACGCAGTAAGCCAGCCTCGCACTGCAGCAAGCAACAACCTTGCAAACACTGCATTCGGAACGGTCTCAATCATCATCAAGAAGCCGTTCGTATCAGCAACCGCATCCCAGTCTACTGTCGCACAGGGTGACAAGATCTTCATCACCGGTACCGCACAAGGTAACCCGACAGGTGTCAAGATCTGGATCCTCGGTAAGAACTACCCGACTGACGCCAATGGTGTCAAGGATGAATCTGTGAATGCAGACGCCTCGTTCAAATACGAGGTTACGCAGGCAACCACCAAGAATCTCTACCCCGGTCAGTACTTCGTTGTCGTTCAGCACCCGATGCAGAACAATGTGTTCGATATCCGGTTGAATGGAAACGATGTCTGGAACTACCAGAGCCAAGTAACCGGTGTAGCAGCTGGATCAAAGATCTTCGCCTTACTCGGAGCAGGAAGCCTGCAGGGATCCGACGCAGCTGAAGCACTTGTCCAGGGAATCAACGACCCCAACGTCGATGATACCTACACCAAGCTCCAGTTCCTCGTTGAGGTACCCGTCATCCGTATCGACCCGATTGGCGACAAGCACGTTGGTGACAAGTTCACTATCACTGCATCGACCAACCTCGCGGTAGATGACGAAGTCCTTATCGAGGTCTACTCATCATCATTCAAGCCGACTCAGAAGAGCCAGAGCGGCGAGTTCAGCGGAGCAACCGGCACCGTCAAGGTCACCAAGGGTGACAGCGGCATGAACAAACTCTCGTTCGATGTTGACTCATCAACATTCAAACCAGACGAGTACATTGTTACTGAAGACGCAATTCTCCAGGTAGCAACTGCCACTGCACTGTTCAATGTTCTTGAAGGCGCAGCACCTGTTGTCACAACCAAAGCACCGGTTGTAACAACCGTAGCACCCGTTGTAACCACTGCAGCACCCGTTGTAACCACCGCAGTCCCAGTCACGACAACCCCCAAGCCGGCACCCGGCTACGGTGCGTTGATCGCATTGATTGGTCTCGGCGCAGTTGCGTTCATCGTTGTGCGCAGGCACTGAACTAACATCTAAAAATCTTTTTTTTATTTGCAGATTTCAAAAATCAGGCATTATCCGCAGGGCTTTCCTGTATATCTGATGAAAATGTCCTGATGGATTTTCATGCCAGATCCTATCCTATCGTTCGTTTGTTTTACTTACTATCAGGATTTTCTCCGTTTTTTGCCTCTGTAACCGGTCCGCCGTGGCACCTTTTATTGCCAGAGCGGCTAACGTAGATGTAATCATGATGCATCCAGTAAAGGGCATCATTACCTTTGGAGGGACTGGCAGTGAAATTCAGTGCAAAAATTCTGGATATAGCAACGCGAGGTGTACTTCTCAACCGGGCTGATGCCCGCAGCATCGGAGTACTTGATGGTGATCGCGTCCAGGTAATAAACTCAAAAAACAGCATATCAGCAGCAGCATTAGTGAACACAACGTCAACGATTGCGCAGCAGGGTACTGTTGGAATATACCGGATAACCAATGAACGCCTGCATCTCGAAGGCGGTGAAGAGATAGAGATCCGTGAAGCACGGAGACCCGCATCTCTTGACTTTATCAAAAAGAAGATGGATGGCATCAGGCTCACCAAAGAAGAGACACTAACTATCATCAAGGATGTAGTCAGCGACGATTTATCTCCGGCCGAATTGACCGCATTTATCACAGCATCCTATATCAACCCGCTCGATATGGATGAGGTGGAACATCTCACCCGAGCAATGGTTGAGACGGGGGAACAGATCAAGTTTGCATCACGCCCGATTGTTGATAAACATTCGATTGGGGGTGTACCGGGCAACAAGATCTCGCTCCTTGTAGTGCCCATCATCGCTGCAAGCGGCCTGAAAATACCAAAGACAAGCTCCCGGGCAATCACCGGTGCCGGAGGTACTGCCGATCTCATGGAAGTCCTTGCCTTTGTTGAGTTCTCTGCCGGTGAAGTCCAACAGATGACCGAAAAAGTAGGCGGTGCAATTGTCTGGGGCGGTGCCACGAATATTGCACCTGCCGATGATCGCATTATCATCCAGGAATATCCCTTCAAGATTGATGCCAGAGGTCAGATGCTTGCCAGTGTCATGGCAAAAAAATTTGCCGTGGGTGCAAATCTTGTGGTGATTGATATTCCCGTGGGTCTGCATACCAAAGTTGCGACCATGGCGGAAGGGAGAAAACTCGCCCGGGAGTTTATTGAACTGGGCGAACGGCTCAATATGAAAGTTGAATGTGCTCTTACGTATGGGGATATTCCCGTAGGGCACAGTATCGGGCCAAAACTTGAGGTAAAAGAAGCCCTCCGGGTACTTGAGGGGGCGACGGAGCCGAACTCATTTATCCAGAAGAGTATCTCGCTTGCAGGGATCGCGTTTGAAATGTCAGGAAAAGCTGCTCGGGGAACCGGAGCAGCAATGGCACAGGAGATCCTCACAAAAGGAAAAGCGCTTGAAAAATTCCGCCAGATTATTGAGATACAGGGAGGAGATCCTACGGTAAAGTCCGAGGATATTGTTCCTGGTGAACACCAGTATGTGGTAAAAGCCCCGGCTTCAGGGTATGTAATTGAGATGAACAACCGTTCTCTTGTCACTCTTGCCAGGACGGCAGGAGCCCCCCAGGATCGGGGTGCCGGTATTCTCCTGCACGCAAAAAAGGGCAAGCTTGTCAAAGCCGGAGAACCGCTCTTTACCCTGTATGCTGAACGGAACTGGCGTCTCCAGAATGCAATTGAGGAAGGAAGGCGTCTGATGCCGGTGCTTGTCGAAGGCATGCTTCTTGATCGTGTGCCCTCAATTTCAGAGATTTAGACCGATTGGCTGATATATGAGCAGGTAGCGATAATTTATCATGTATAGTCATAGGCATCGTTTCCTTTTTGCTCTGCTGTGTCTGATCCTTCTCTGCAGCTCTGTACAGGCAACGAACCTGCAGATAACTGTGCAGGACAGTATTGATAACACCTCGATCCCTCATGCAACGGTATTTGTCAATGGCGCCAACTTTGCCCGGGCAAATAATCTCGGCCAGGTGTATCTCACTCATTCCGGATTGAATGATCTGAATATTCTGGTTTCAATGAATGGTTATGATGACTGGAACCGGTTGGTAAGCAGAAACGAAACATCGCTCCTTGTTAACCTGACCAGAAAAAGCCTCTCCCTCAAAGTGATACTTTACGATTCTGACACCTATCTGCCGGTTTCAGGAGCCCTTGTGAATATCTCTGCAGAGAATTCGACACAGGCAAAGAATACAGATGCCACCGGTTCTGCAACCTTTGGTGTGAAAGCTACAACCCTGTATTCAGTTGATATTACTGCTGCCAGCTATCAGCCACGCAGCGGAACTGTGGATATGGATACCGAGAACCGGGAGATTCAATACTGGTTACTTTCGGGAAACCGTTTTGCTATTGAGATTAAAGATAAGGATGGAAAAGCACCGGTTTCGGATGCAGAAGTGAGAATTAATTCAGTGCTTATTGGAAAAACTGATGCCAAAGGAAGACTGATTATCCCGGTTACCCGTGGAAAAACCAATTTAATTGAGATCACGAAAACCGGTTACCAGCCATTAACCGAATCCCGGGTAATCAGTGATGCCGATGCCATCTATTCTGTTGAAATAACCAAAGCCTCCATTGGTGCGTTTATTTACGTTTTTGATGAAAACCGGGTCGCGATCAATGGTGCGGATGTTTATATCAATGGCAATTTGTCGGGGACTACCAACCAGTATGGACGCAGTACTTTTCCCAAGCTGGTGTCGGGAACGTATCCCGTTGAGATCAGAAAGGCGGGGTATGTGAGCGTAAGCCGCCCGATCCAGGTGACAAACCCCAATGAGGATTATTCGTTTGAGATGACATTTGAAAACGCCGATCTCACCCTCTTTGTCAAGGATAATGAGCAGAAAATTGTTCCGAATGCCAGCATCTCCCTCAATGGCAATGCTCTTGGAGTCACTGATGATCGCGGGCAGTACAGCACCAAACTGAAATTTAATACCGTCTACAATATTTCAGCCTCAAAGGATGGTTACCAACCGGCATCGATCCAGAAAGAAGTCATTCAGGGGAATGCAACTGCATCCGCGACTCTCACTCTGGAAAAGAATCTTGACTGGGGACTGATCACGATAATTGCAGCAGGAGTAGTGGGCGTTCTTGTGCTGTTTGCGGTAATCAGGATGCTTGGTCACCGGAACCGGCGTCATATCATAAGAAGAAACGACATATAATCTATTTTTTAGCTGTTTTTAAAAGTATTATTAAAAAGTGCAATCTTAGGAAGTGCTCTGCCCTATCAGAGTAATCGCTACGAATCCTGATACCAATACTATCATCATAGGACCAGAACCGTTGGGGGCTTAAAAAAAATATCAGGACGGAAATTTTGGAAAATTTTTAGAAAAAACGGACCCAGCGGGAATCGAACCCGCGTCCTTGGGTTCGAAGCCCAAGAGGATGTCCTCTACCCCATGGATCCTTCTCATCTTCTTTACATCAAAAGATATTAAGCATTTTCTACCGATACACTACTGAATGATTCTGTCTGCACCAGAAATTGAGCGCCGTCTCGACCTCGACAGCGCAGCAGGAAAACTTATAATCATCCCGTATGGGGCAGAATGCCAGCAACCCGCATCTTATGATCTACGCGCTTCTGGTAATATTGTACTCGAACGGGGCGTATGTACTCTCGTCTCGACACTGGAATGGGTTGAACTCCCCATGGATATTGCCGGAACACTGCGGTGCAGGTCATCGATGGGAAGACGTGGTGTATTGCTGGGTGCAGGTTTTGTGGATCCGGGTTTTCGAGGGCAGCTGACGCTCTGCCTGACCAATATGGGTGCAGATACATTACCTGTACATAAGAATGATCGGATTGTCCAGATGGTTCTTCATGAGGTGCGGGAAGGAACGCAGTTGTATGCGGGGCGTTACCAGGATAGCAAGGGTGTCGTGGAGGCGAAGTGATCGTGATTCGTACCGAGAGGAAATATATCGAGATTTTAAGGATCTTAAAAGAGCATAGTGAGCCTGTTGGGGCAAAACGACTTTCGGAACTTATGGCAGAGCGGGGTTTTGTTCTGAGTGACCGTGCGGTCCAGTATTATCTCAGTTATCTTGATACAATGGGATTTACCGAGAAGATCGGGAACCTGGGAAGAGTATTAACCCCTCTTGGCCGGGATGAAACCGACAATGCCCTTGTTGACGACAGGATCGGATTCATCATATCTAAACTCGAGCGACTTGCATACCGGAGCACGTTTGATCCGGAGACCGTCACCGGAGATGTGGCATATAATCTCTCGATTGTGCCTGCAGAGTCGATGGAAAAGGTCACCGTTGCATTTGATGAAGTGGTAAAATCCGGCTGTGGATTCTTTAACTCTTACCGGATTATTGATCGCGATCCCCGGATACCTCATGGCTCAATAGGTTTTATTACCCTCTGCAGTATCTCCATGGACGGGGTATTCCAGAGAAAGGGAATTCCGGTTAAGATGGCGTTCGGGGGAAGACTGGAAATCGAACAGGGCGAACCCAAACGCTTCAGGGATCTGATCGGATACCGGGGAACAACCATCGATCCGCTGGAACTCTTTATCTCTTCAGGTCTCACCTCCATTTCCAGTTTCGCCCGGACAAAAACCGGTATTGCGCTCGCAAACGTCCGCGAAGTTCCCTGCGCTGCGAAAAAGCAGGTAGAAGAGACCATTCAACTGATGAACAACTGCGGCTTTGTCTTTCCCGTGACTTTAGGAACGCAGGTCTTCAATTTACCCAACAATCCGTACAGGCTCTCAATTGTTGCTTTCAGTGGGCTGAATTATATTGGAAATACTGTTGAGCATGGCATTGAGATCAAAACAGAGATCGGGGCCGGCAATATTCCGTTTTCAAAAGTGATGGAGACCAACTGATCCCTTCGATCAGATCCATGAAAAATCATCTTTTTTTGTAGTAATTTTCCGTTTTTTCTCTGAAGGCTGCGACTGTTCGGTAGCGGTGTCCTCCTGTATTTTCCCCTCAGTATCATTTCCCGCCAGACTCTTTTTTTGGGTTAGCCGGGTATGGACGAGTCCGGAATCCCGGGCTGAAGGAACTGCTGTGCGCACGACGCTTTTCCCCCCAAAAATATCATCCTTTGCCCGGTAACTGTGATCTTTCACGCTGACTTTCATCGCAGCAGAGTCCCCTTCGGGTACATATCCATCAGGGCCCGATGACATATCTGGATCCTCACGTCCTGCGGGTTCTTTTACGCTCTGGTCTTCCGTGTCGATGTTTTGGTCCTTTATGGGTGCGGGTTTCCGTTTTCCAATGATGACTGTTTTTTGTTCCGGGGTTTTTTCTATGGGGGGGACTGGTCTGTCACGTTCCTGCACACGAATGTGGGGTAATTCCTTTGATGATTCTTGGTGGATGACCGTACGGCTGGGTGATGTAATCGGGTTTTTCAGAGTATCAGTATTTGTCTTGAGTGTCCGGCCGGATATCGCAATCATCCGCTGCCTTTGTAAGTCTTTTTCTATCCTCTGGCGTTCAGTGTCTTTCGCTCGTATCTGGCTATCATTGATATGGACCTCGGTCTCTCTTACCGGCTCCTGCATCCTGGTTCCTGATGATGGTGCCTCGTGGTGTGATGCTTTGTGTGGCTGGGGAGGGTTCACCGGTGATACGTGGCTGGGATGCGCCGCGTGTTCTTGTGAAGCAACGACCCTGCGTTGTGGCGCGTACCCCCTCAATTCAGGTGGCTGTGCGGTTTTTTCCTGCATGCCGGTAATCGTTGAGGATGTATCTGCTGACGGAGGATAATTCGCCTGTTGACTCTCTGGTATACGCGAACGAGCTTCCGGAGAACGCGCACCGAAATCCCTGCCGCCCGGGTGTTCTTTTACGGGAAGAACAATCATCTCGTCCCGGGATGGTCTTTCTCTCTGTTTTAGAGAGATGGTGCCTGTGTCCGTTGTGTCTGCCGAACTCTTTGACTGTGTGATGGATTCAAGGGAGATGGATTCAATTTCATGTGCAGGGTATTTCTGATAACCCGTTCTTCCCTGTGCACGGATCTCCCGGATCTCATCGATACGGGGAATATTCTCAAGGCCGGAAAGCATGATGATGATCGCAACATTTTGTGTATTGACAACGGGGTAATCCCCGGATCGGGTTTCGAGCCCGGCGATGCTGCGATCGATCCATTTGCGGACGGTCATGAATCCTTTCATGGAGAGTTCATGAGATGGCCCGGCAACAAGGATGAGCGCCTTGTGGGCGCTGGTCATATCGCAGGGTGTTGATATCTCGTGATATATTGCCTGCTTTGCGAGTTCAACGATACGCGAGGCCCTTTTCTTATGGTCATCGGTTAAAAGGCCTCCCGGTCGCAACCATGAGAGAAAACCCAGTGGATCGTGGGGGAGGTGTTCAACTGCATAACCGATAGTGATGAAACCCATCCCTTTCATGGTATTGAGGACCTCACCGGAATCCAGAACCACTTCCGCGAGTTCAAGTCCCCCGTCAGCCTTGAATTCTCCTGCCCGCAGGATAAGACTGATCCTTTTGACAATGGCATCGTTTAACAGGAGATAAGTTGCAAGCGCTGGAGATAATGCCGGCTGCTCTTTTACAAAACCCATCTTTTCTGCAAAACTCTTCTCTTTTTTTACCAAGGTGGATTTCTTCGATCGGATTTTTTTATACCACGTCTCGTTGTCGAATAGGATAATACCATCCAGAAGGGATGAAAGCATGTCGATATCATCTGCGGCTTTTGCAGATTTTCGCTCACCTTCAGCCAGGCAGGGAAGAGTGATAAGACCGAATATTGGCTCTGTGACCGAGTTACGGAGAGCTGTAATGATATGGGGTGCCACATCCACCATGCTTCCGCCAAGCCCGCAGCAGATGAAGATTGCATCTGTCTCTCCATGTTCGGTATTCTGGACTCTTGAGACAATCTCTCCAATATCTATAGTGGCTGTCTGGGTGTTTTCTCCCATTGCATCTGCAGGCCCGGGATCCAGCGCAGGGAAGTATATCTTTGCATCCTCCGGAAGACCTTTCAGTTGTGCTAAGGTGGCCTCATCGACATCTACGGCAAAAGCTTTGACACATGCAACATTGCTGCTGCGACGGTCGACTGCATACAGGCTGTTTACAATCCTGCAGCCTGCACCTCCAAGTCCAATTGCCAGTATTCTCATGCACGTCCCTTGCCAATTCCAGTGATTAGGTTATTTTGAACTATATGTACAATTGATTGTTGGAAGTTCAATATCTTATAGGATAATCTCGTCAGATAAAAAAAAGGTTTGTCGGTTAAATATAGGGTACACATAAGTTTTTCCCTGGCATATTTCGCACGCCTTCTGAATTTGTTATGCTCTTTCATTGGAAAAAAACCGGAATCTGTTACTGTTCGTATAACTTGGTTCTGATAAACCAAAAAATTTTATGAAAAACACACCGTTGTCGATTGAATGGCCGGATCTTCCTGCGTTCACCTCCGCTCCGACTCATGATTCAGCGTTTTTATTTAAAAAAACGTCAAAATGGGCTTTTTTCTCGTGCCCCTTCCAAATAATCCAACATAAAATCATAATTTATTTAAACGCGTGTAGGGTAATACTCCATGAGGTGAACTAACCTTGACATATGGAATTGAATTTGTACCAGGTAATGTCAACGTAAAGCAAGTTGTCAACTATTGTAAACTTGCAGAATCCAAAGACATCGATTTCGCATGGATCACAAACCACTACAACAACCGTCACTGCTACCCCACCCTCGCCGCCATTGCGCAGGCGACCACGTCCCTTAAGATGGGACCGGGTATCATGAACGCATTTACCGACACCCCCGCTGCAATGGCATCCTTTGCCTGCACGCTGAACGAGATCTCCGATGGACGTGCAGTCCTCGGTATTGGTCCCGGTGACCTCTCAACCCTCCCGAAGCTGGCAATCAACCCTGAGAAGCCAGTCGGACGCCTCGAGGAAGCTGTAGTCCAGATTCGCAAGCTCTGTTCCGGTGAACAGGTGAACAAGTCAGGCATGCAGTTCTTCGACTACGACGGTGCAAAGCTGACCGGTGTCACCCTGCCCGGTAAGAAGGGTATCCCGATGTACATCGGTGCACAGGGCCCCAAGGTCCTTGAACTTGCAGGAAGAATCGGTGACGGTGCATTGATCAACGCATCCAACCCCAAGGACTTCGCCGTTGCAATCCCGATCATCAAGGCAGCCTGCGACAAGGTTGGCAAGAAGAATTTTGACATCGGTGCATACACCGCAATGTCAATCGACCAGAGCGAGAAGAAGGCCCGCAATGCAGCAAAGATCGTTGCAGCATTCATTGCAGCCGGCTCACCTGAACCTCTGCTCACCCGCCACGGACTCGACCTTGCCAATGTTGCCAAGATCAAGGCAGCACTCGGAAAGTTCGACTTCAAGACGGTTGGAGAGCTCGTTGGAGACAAAGAGATCGATGCATTCACCATTGCTGGAACCCCCTCAATGGTCAAGCAGAAATGCGAAGACCTCACCAAGGCCGGTGTCACCCAGATCATCTTCGGCTCACCCCTTGGTCCCGACATGACCAACTCGATCCGCCTCCTCGGCAAATACGTCGTATAAGTGCGGACCAATACCTGTCAGGGTGCTCTTTGAAAAGGAGCAGAAAATCCTGGCAGATATTATCAATCATTTTTCTCCATTTTCCTGGCATCTGATGTTAAGTGCGGTCCTTTTGCATTCTTCCTTAAATGGTTAGACATACTGGAATCGCAAGAGCATGAGAGTAAACCGCGAGCTTTTTCCGCAGAAAAATTTGCGCTGCGATCGATCTCCGGCAAAAAATTTTCAATCGACCCCTCACCCCCTGTTTGAAATTTTTTAATCAGACCTTGATTTTATTTTCCGGCCCCTCACACCGGAGAATCAAAAATTTTGTAGCATGTACATGCATTTTGTAGGATAATTATCCGATTGTAGCCTCACTAACTAACACCTCATGATCGCGATTGAAAATTTTTAAGCAGGGTCTGCCATGAAAATGTTCCTTGAAAGGGGACATTGTGCATTGAAAATATGGACCGAAAAAGTGACAACGGATTCTGCACAGATTTGCGATTTGTCCGGGAACTCGGTTCAGTGCATTTCCAGTCACGGAACCAAAGGACTGGGATTGGAGAGACAGTGCAAACGACTATCAGATCCTGCCGGGAAATATAATCCTGAACAGGCATGTATTCGGTCAGGGAAGTTATCACGAGCAGGGGCACGTTGCAATATCGCGAGGAGTATCTCACCGGCCTCAGGTGCCGGATCAGCCCCGACCGGTTAAAGAGACAGATCGATCAGTCCCTCTACCTGCCTTCAAATGCAGAGGGTTGCCCGTTCTGCCGCGACGCAGTGATGACCGTTACTCCCACCTTTCCCAATGGTAACCGGATCATCCGCGGCGAAAGCGTTACGTTCCCCAACCTCTATCCATTTGGGGAAGGTCATGTGGTGACCGTCATGACCCGCGAGCATGCCGTCGTCACCTTCAGCCGTCAGCAGGTAGTGGATGCCCTTCTTTCGCAGATCGAGGCACTCCAACCGGTAGATGGCTATCCCAGTATCAACTGGAACTTCTTACCATCTGCAGGAGCGAGCCTTGTTCACCCCCATATGCAGGGGCTGTCTGACTCCTGCCCCTCCCACATTGTGGATCTCTATCTTGCAGGAAGCAACCAGTATCGTAAAACCGAGGGGAGGAACTATTGGGAGGCAGTAAGGCAGCAGGAAAGATCCTCCGACCGGTATCTGTTCGGCGATGAAATTCTCTGGTCTGCCCATGCGGTACCGGTTGGTGAGCGCGAGGTGAGGGGGATATTGCCCATCTCTACGCTTGACGAACTGGAACCCTACGTTGATCTTGTGGCGCGGGGTATCATTGAGATTATCGCATTATACCGGGAACTGGGAACCCATGCGTTCAACATGTCCCTGTTTTTTGACAAGTGTGGCAATGATCATGGATTCCGGGCGTTCTGCTCGATGATCTCCCGGATCAATCCGAACCCTTCCTCAACGAGCGACTCTGCATTCATGGAACGGCTCCACCTGGAACCGGTAATCATGACGCTCCCAGAAGACCTGGGAAAATTCTACAAAAAATAAAAAAAATAAATTTACTCAAACTTTGCTACAAGTTTGTTCTTGGAGACGAGCGTGCCGTCCTTCTTGTGGGGCTTGCGCATAATGCTGTCGCCGGCCTTCTCAATCTCGCGGGCCTCGTCACAGAGTGCTGCGGCGCACCTCATCATTTCGTGAGCGCTGGCAACTATGGGGATGTATTTCTCCCATTCCTTGGTCATGAAGCAGCCCTTGACGTTCTGTCCTGCAACAGCCATGGCGATCTCGTGGGCAGCGCGTGCCTTGGCGAGTGCATAGTTGTTGGTGAATTCGCCGTCGACTGCCTTGTCGGTGGTCATGACGATCTTGGGGAGCACAAGTTCTGCGCCCTTCTTTCCTGCCTTCACCTGGTCGATGACCAGATCAATAGCAAGCTGCATCTTGCGGAATGCACCGGTGAGTGCCAGCACTTTCACAAGGTTGCCGTTGAAGTCGGCCATTTCGGTGGGGTCAAGGAATTCTCTGCGTGCACCGATCATGGAGTCTGCCTTCATGATGATGTAGCCGAAACTGCTTGCCTTGACTCCTTCCCATTCCTTCTTGGTGGTCACATCATCGGTGATGATGATGACTGGTATACCTGCTGCAGCGAGCTGTTCGCGGGCACCGGTCGGGCCGGGGAGAACCCCGTTGGGGGAGACTACGATAGCGAAGTCCGGTTTGTATGCCTTCAGGTTGGAAACAACACGGTCAACATCAGCCGGCTCAAGTTTTGTGCCGCTGGTCGCCATGAATGTCTGCATGTCTTCACGGTCTGCCCTCTCATCGAGAAGCAGTTCTGCCATTACACCACTTGCGATGTTGCCGAGCTTGGCAACTCCTACTTTAACAACCATCTATTTTCACCTCGATTTGTTATAACACGATATTATGACCTAGTATTCATATAAACATTTTGAAATGTCATTTCACGTCGAAAGATTTTGAAAGTGTGTTTTTCTTACCCGGGGCATGCCGTACTGCAGATCGCTTCCGTCATTATCACATATTGTTCTGAAGTTAACGAAAAGTGTTTAAGTTCTACCGGAAAACTATTTTCCATGAAAGATGGGCTGCTTACTGATCGTCAGATGGAGGTTCTCAGGTACCGGAAACAGGGACTTACCCAGCAGCAGATCGCTGATATCATCTCCACTTCCAAGGCCAATGTCTGCACGATCGAAAAGAGCGCTATGGAAAATATCCGCCGCGCAAAAGAGACGCTTGAGTTCCTCTATACTCTCGATGCAACCCATCTCTGCACCATTCCTTCAGGAACCGATCTGTTTGATGTTCCCGCTATCGTATTTGGTGAAGCGGAGAAAATTAATATCAAGGTAAAATACGATACAATCTCCCTGATCAACCGTATCCGTGAAGCGCGCCCCCAGTGCTGCAAAGCCCGGTGCATATGTGAAGATATTGTTGTATATATCACAGATCAGGGAGAGCTCTATTTCGGATAACACTATCCTCCGCCGCTCATGGTTGTTGCCATCGCTCGGCGAAAATCCTGCCACTCTTTTGGCATATATTTATATCTCCTTCTCTACAATAATTATGGAAGCCGATATGAGGTTATCCTATCAAGAATCAGTCTGCGAATCGTATGAAAAGCAGCATTTGATCTCTTGAAACGGCGGAACCGTATCTCCAGACACAAAGAACAACGGTTGTGCCGTGGGTGTTCCTCAATTGGTGCCCTCTCCGCAAGGTGAGGTATACCGAGAAGGAGTTGTGATTCGTCACAACAGGCTGACAGAGTGGGTCTGATTAGGGCGCATGGGTCGACGTTCGTGCAACGAGCCCGTTCCCTATGTTGCATCAAGGCAGCAGGTGGATGCGCCAATATCAGGATCTTCTTTCGCGAGACAGGAATGCCGGTGCACACTGGCACAGCGATGCAACTTCGTTGCATCCCCTTAATTACGGACGAAAAACCAGCATCAGTCATCAGAGCCGGTCATCCATAACTTTGGATTGACTTCGCTGATGGCAGGTGTCGGTGTTATTGTCCGTGTCGCGTGTTGGCTTCTGAAACAATATTTTGTTTCAAAAGCTCGGATTAATCTCAAATTCGTGTCGCAATCAGAATAACCTACACGCAAAAAAAGGATTGATTAACACATGCCAAAAATTAACAGACCCCGCCGTGGTTCTCTTGCATTCAGCCCGAGAAAGCGTGCAAAGAGCCCAATCCCGAAATACCAGTCGTGGCCCGTTACCGAAGGGGCACCGATGCTGCAGGGATTTGCAGGATACAAAGTAGGTATGACGCATGTTATCATGGTGGATGACCGCAAGACCAGCCCCACCGAGGGTAAGGAGATCATGGTGCCCGTCACCGTTATTGAAATCCCCTCGATGAAAGTCGCTGCAATCCGCGCATATTCCCGTGATACATACGGTAAACACGCCCTCACTGAGATCTGGGCAGATCCGCTCGATGCAGTTCTTGGACGCAGGATTACCATGCCCAAGGATTACAACAAAGAAGCCGCGCAGAAGAAATTTGAAGATGCAATTGCAGCCGGCCTTGTTGAAGAGATCCATGCGGTTACCTACACACAGCCCGCAGCCCTTACGGGCGTTCCCAAGAAAGTCCCCGACCTGATGGAAATCAAGGTCGGCGGTGGCGATATTAAGAAACTGTTTGAATTTGCGCAGGGTCTTTTAGGAAAAGAGATCGCGTTGAATAACGTCATCCAGACCGGCGCGTTTGCTGATATTACAGCAATCACAACCGGAAAAGGTACCCAGGGTGCTGTAAAGCGCTGGGGTATCGCACTGCGCAAACGCAAGCACTCCCGCGGCAAGAAAGAGCGACATATCGGTACTCTTGGACCGTGGAATCCCCACCATGTACGGTGGCAGGTCCCCCAGATCGGCCAGCTGGGATTCCAGCAGCGCACGGAATTCAACAAGCGGATCTTAAAAGTCAGCGAGAATGCCAGTGAAATTACCCCCGCAGGTGGATTCCTTCACTATGGTGTTTTAAAGAGCCCGTATGTTCTGGTCAAGGGATCGATACCCGGCCCGGTCAAGCGTCTTGTACGTATCCGCCCGGCCGTTCGTCTTGGTGAACAAGTTGTAAAGATGCCAGCAATCCAGTTTGTGAGCGTCCAGAGCAAGCAGGGGTGATCAGAGATGAAAGCACAGGTTAAAACACTTGATGGTGGCGTTGTAAAAAACATTGAACTGCCGGAACTCTTCTCAGAGGCATACCGCCCCGATCTGATCAAAAAGGCAGTCATGGCCCTCCAGAGCACCCGCAGGCAGCCGCACGGAACCAACCCGTTTGCCGGCATCTGCTCGTCAGCAGTAGGCTGGGGAAGCGGTCGCGGTTCATCGCACGTGCCCCGTATCAAGAACGGTTCACGGGCAGCCAAGGTTCCGCAGGCAAAGGGCGGGCGTGAAGCACATCCCCCGAAAGTAGCCAAAATACTGGTTAAAGAGATCAACCAGAAGGAAAAACAGAAGGCATTCCGCTCTGCAGTAGCCGCAAGCATCTGTGAGGAGCTCATCAGGGGAAGGGGTCACGTCTTCGATGGAGCAGCCCCGTTTGTCCTTGAGGATAAGTTTGAGTCTCTTGATAAGACAGCGGATGTCATAACCGCACTCACGACCGCAGGTCTCTATGGAGATATCGAGCGGGCAAAGGACAGCAAGAAGGTACGTGCCGGAAGAGGCAAGATGCGTGGTCGCCGGTACAAGCAGCGAAAGAGCCTGCTCATCGTCACTTCCGGAACACCGCTGCGTGCAGCACGCAACCTGTCCGGTGTCGATGTAGTGACTGTAGATCAGCTGAATGTAGAGCACCTTGCACCCGGTATGCTGGCAGGACGGCTTACCGTGTGGACCGAAAGTGCACTCGTTCGCCTGGAGGGGAGATAAATGGTTCTGAAATATCCGTTTGTAACTGAGAAGGCGATGGTCCTTTTAGAGAACCAGAGCAAACTCCAGTTCCTCGTTAACCGTCAGGCAACAAAGATCTCGATCAAGCGCGAGATTGAAAAGACGTTCGGGCAGAACGTAAAGAGCGTTCGGACCCTCATGAACATGCATGGCGAAAAGAAAGCCATCGTCAGCTTCGAGAACGATAAAGCAGCCGAGGAAATTCTGAGCCGGCTTGGCATAATGTAGGTGGGGAAGATGGGACATCGCATTACTACACAAAGCCGTGGAAAAGGAGGCCCGACATACCGGGCGCCATCCCACCGTTACAAAGCAGACTTGAAACACATCGGTGATGATACACAGAATATCACCGGAAGTGTCATCGACATCGAACACGACCCGGCCCGCAATGCACCCATTGCACTCGTTAAACTCGAGAGTGGATCCAAGGTCTATATGCTTGTGACCGAAGGGCTTGGAATCGGGGAAGTTATTACCTGGGGATCCAGTGGTGAAGTGAAGAACGGAAACACACTCACTCTCCAGCACATCCCGACCGGTACCTACATCTGCAATATCGAATCCCGCCCCAATGATGGCGGCAAGTTTGTCAGGGCGTCAGGAGTCCAGGCAGTTGTCGTCGATAAGATTGAAGACCGGGTCGGCATCCGGATGCCCAGCGGCAAGACCAAATGGTTCAACCACCGCTGCCGTGCAACCGTCGGTATCGTAGCCGGTGGCGGCCGCGTTGACAAGCCGTTTGTGAAAGCAGGCAACAAGCACCATAAGATGCAGAACACCGCATCCAACTGGCCCCGCGTCCGTGGTGTCGCAATGAACGTAATCGACCACCCGTTCGGTGGCGGTGGACACCAGCACACTGGTCGCCCGAAGACCGTTGCGAGAGGCACCTCTCCAGGCAGGACTGTCGGACATGTGGCTGCACGCAGGACAGGTAAGAGCAGGAAGTGAAGGGTATGGCAGCACCTAAAAAGACACAGAAGAGAATGCCAAGACGGCGTGAGGAGTTCACCTATCGCGGCTTTACTATCGACGAGCTCAAGGCAAAGGGAATCAGCGAACTCCTCCCGCTTATGCCTGCTCGCCCACGCCGCAAGATTGTACGCGGTTTCTCCCGAGGGGAAGAGACATTACTCACAAAGATTCGCAGTGGCGATGAGAAAGTCAGGACACATCTCCGTGAGATGCTTGTCATGCCGGAAATGATCGGCAAGACCATTGAGATCTACAACGGCAAGGAGTTTACAAAAGTTGAATTCCAGCCTGAGTCTGTCTTCCACTACCTTGGTGAGTTTGCACTGACAAGAAAGAGGGTTTCTCACGGAAGCGCCGGTATCGGTGCGACAAGAGGCAGCAAGTACGTTCCGCTGAAGTGATGGAAATGGCACGAATTGATTATTCACTGAAAATCGCGGGTGACAACATAGCCAGAGGAAAGGCTAACGAACTGAATATGTCGCCCAAGCATTCGATCGAAATTGCCACGTTCATCAGGCATCAGCACGTGAACGATGCAATTGCATACTTAAACCAGGTAGTCACCCTGAAAAAGGCGATTCCGTTCCGGAGATTTAACCGGAACGTTGCGCACAAGCGTGGTCTTCCCGGTAACTGGGATGCAGGCAGGTACCCGGTCAAGGCATCAAAGGCCTACATCCGCCTTCTTGAATCGGTAAAGAAGAACGCCGAATACATTGGTCTCGACCCGGAAAACCTGGAGATCATCCACGCCACGGCACAGCGCGGCCGTGCGCAGAAAGCATTCTTCCCGAGAGCAATGGGGCGAGCGACCCCCAAGGTTCGCGAATCGGTCAGCCTTGAAGTGATCGTCCGAGAGGTGGCGTAAATGGCAGTCGAGAGAAAATTTATCTCAGAGGGTGTACGGAAAGCCCGCGTTGAGAAGTACCTTTCAAAGGAACTCAAACGCGCGGGATACGGTGGCATGGACATTGCAAGGACCCCTCTGGGCACGCAGGTCACCATCTTTGCCGAGAAGCCCGGTATCGTGATTGGCAAGGGCGGGAAACTCGTCCACCAGCTCACGCTTGACCTCGCCCAGAACTACGGTGTTGAATCACCGCAGATCGAGGTACAGCAGGTCACCAACCCCAGCTTCAACGCACAGATCATGGCAGAACGGCTCGCCAATGCTCTGGAGAGGGGCTGGTACTTCCGTAAGGCAGGCACCAGCATCCTGCGCCGTGTAATGGAATCCGGTGCACTGGGTTGTGAAGTCGTGATTGCCGGTAAGCTTACCGGTGCACGTGCGCGCACCCAGAAGTTCACCGAGGGCTACATCAAGCACTGCGGTGAACCGAGCAACACAATCGTTGAGAAAGGCTACGCAGTCGCCATCAAGAAACTCGGTGTAATCGGTGTTCAGGTCAAGCTGGTCCCCGGTGGCGCAAAGATGCCCGATCATTTCACCATCATCGAGCAGAAAAAGAAGGCGCCGGCACCGGCAGCTACCGTTACTAGCATTGGTGATGTTGAGTCTGATGAGCCTGCACTTCCCGATGAGAAATTAGGGGAGGACCAGTAATGGCGATCTTCAGGGCAAATGATGTCAAGCAGCTCTCGGATGTGGAAATTCTTGAGCAGATGGGAAAACTCCGGATGGAGCTTGTCCAGCACTACGGAAAAGTCAGTGCCGGTGGCGCAACCGAGAACTCGGGACACATCAGAGAACTCCGGCGCACAATCGCCCGGATGTTGACCGAGCAGAACCGCAGGAGAACTGCATGATCTCTCCCCAGAACGTCCTCCGGCACGAATTGATTGGCCTTGACGTTCTGGTATCGGGAGCCTCAAACCCCCTTCACAAGGGAATTTGCGGACGCATCATCGATGAAACAAAAAATCTGGTGGTAATCATGACATCAAAGGGTGTAAAACGCATTCCTAAGATGCACAGCAGATTTCAGCTGCACATCGGCAGCAGAATTGTCGAGATTGATGGATCCGTGACGGCTCTGGCTCCTGAAAAGAGGATCAACCTGCACGAAAGGAAGAGGATACCATAATGGCACTAAACATTGGATTGAACGTCCAGGCCCCCCAGAAGGAGTGCAAGGACGTTAATTGTCCGTTTCACGGCACTTTACCGGTGCGCGGCCAGGTGATCACCGGCAAAGTCGTGAGCGATCGAATGATGGGAACGGTTGTAGTTGAGCGGAATTTCATGCACTACATCCGGAAATACAAGCGGTACGAAAAACGCAGTTCAAAACTCCATGCGCACAACTCCCCCTGTATCCAGGCAAAGGTTGGCGATATGGTGAAGATAGCTGAGTGCAGACCGTTGTCAAAGAGCACCACCTTTGTCGTAGTAGAGGTGCAGCAGCCATGAAGGCAAAGCAGTCAAAGATTCCAAGAGCACTCGCCACAGGGACGAGGCTTGCATGCGCCGATAATACCGGTGCCAGAACAGTGCAGATCATTTCAGTCTTTGGCTTTCATGGTGTAAGGCGCCGTCAGCCCAAACTGGGTCTCGGCGATCTCGCCACGGTGAGTGTCCAGAAAGGTACACCCGACATGCGCCGCAAGCTGGTGCGTGCGGTTGTTATCCGGCAGAAGAAGGAGATACGCAGGCCAAATGGCATGCGGGTGTCCTTCGATGACAACGCAATCGTTGTTGTGGATGAGAAGAACGAGCCAAAAGGAACAGAGATCAAAGGACCGGTTGCCCGTGAAGTTGCAGAACGGTTCCCGAAACTCGGATCCATGGCCACGATCATCGTATGAGGTGTGAAGTATGGTAAGAATCGAAAGCGAACAGCCAAGAAAGCAGAGAAAGGCACGCTATCAGGCACCTTCACACGTTAAGTCAAAATACTTAAACGCCCCGCTCTCGGCTGCACTGAAAGACAAATACAAGATAAAGACGCTGCGTGTCGTTAAAGGCGACACGGTAAAAGTCACCCGAGGGGATTTTGTCGGTGATGAAGGAGTTGTTGATGCGGTTGATACCAGGAAGTCAAAGATCGTCGTCCATGGTGTTACGTCAACCAAGGCCGATGGGACTGAAGTACCACGGCCCGTTGATGCGTCAAATGTCCAGATCACCAAACTGAATCTTGCGGACAAGCGCCGTGAGGCAAAATTAGCGGAGGCTGAATAATGGGAGACCATCTGAAGCGGTTGAACGCCCCGGACTCGTGGCACATCGCAAAGAAAACAACAAAGTTCATTACAAAGACTGCGCCCGGGCCGCACAACGCAAATGCCATGCCGATTACCGTCTGGCTTCGTGACCACATGGGCTTAGCGCGGAACATGAAAGAGGTCAAGCAGATTCTCCAGCAGCACGACGTTATCATCAACGGAAGACCCTGCCGTGACCCCCGCATGGGGATAGGCATCTTCGATATCATCGCACTTCCGAAGATCAGCAAATACTACCGTATCCTGCGCGACAAGAACGGTCGTCATGTTTCGATTGCTATTGATGCAGAGGCCGCAAAAACCCGCCTGTGCAAAGTGAAGAATAAATCAACGGTTACCGGTGGCAAGGTCCAGCTGAATATGAGAGACGGTTCAAACCTTCTCGCTGACAACACCTACAAGTCAGGTGACTCGATTGTACTCTCCCTTGAACCTGAAACACGGTTTAAGATCATTGATCATTTCCCGTTTGCAGTTGGCAACATGGCGATGATCATTGGCGGTAAACATTCCGGTAAGGTAGCACGGATCACCGAGATCATCAAGATGCCCGGCAGTGTGCCCAACAAGATCATCCTTGAGGATGAAACCACTGGCACAAAATTCGACACCATCTCGCCCTACATCTACATTGTTGGTAAAAAGACACCCGCAGTTGCCCAATGGGGGATTGAACAGTGACCTCGATGCGCGATATCTACATCGACAAGGTGGTAGTTCACATGGGAGTAGGCGAGAGCGGCGAAAAGCTCGTCAAAGCTGAAAACATCATGAAGACGATCACCGGTCAGACGTCGATTCGAACCATTGCAAAGATGACCCAGCCGGCGTTCTCTATACGGAAAGGTGCACCAATTGGCTGCAAAGTAACCCTCCGCGGAAAACCCGCCCGGGAATTCTTCAAGACCGCTGTCGGTATCCTGAACAAAACCGTTTTCGAGAGCCAGTTCGACAAGAGCGGGAACATCTCGTTCGGTGTTGAAGAACACACGGATTTCCCCGGCATGTCTTATGATCCGCAGATCGGTATCTTCGGTATGGACGTCAACGTCGTTCTCGAACGCAAGGGCATCCGTATCACCCGCAGGCGCGTGGCACGGAAGAAACTCCCCGCAAAACAGCGTGTGAATAAACAGGATGCAATTGCATTCCTCAAACAGGATTACCAGGTCGAGGTGCGCTAATGGCTGGTGAAAGGAAGAAGATCTACGGTCGCGGTGCGAACGAATGCAAGATGTGCGGGCGCAAACAAGGTCTCGTACGCAGATACCATATCATGTTCTGCAGGCAGTGCTTCCGCGAATGGGCCTCGAAGATTGGCTTTAAGAAGATGAGCTGAAGGTGAATGCACAATGACACGATCAAATACATTAGCAGACGGAATGTGTGCCCTGAAAAATGCCGGTGATACCGGCAAGTCCGTGTGCATCATCGAACCCGCGAGTAAACTCCTTGGCGCGATGCTCCGCATTATGCAGGACGCCGGATATATTGGCAGTTTCGAGTTTATCGATGACGGCAGAGGCGGGCAGCTTAAGGTCCACCTCACGGGCAAAATTAACCGCTGCGGGGCAATCACGCCGCGGTTTTCAGTACAGCTGGATGAAATGGAATACTGGGAGAAGCAGTACCTGCCCGGAAAGAACTTCGGGCTCATTATGCTTTCCACCTCGCGCGGCGTGATGTCGCACGAACAGGCGAGGAAAGAGAGCATCGGTGGCGAACTGCTCGGGTATGTTTACTAGAAGGTGCTAAAAGATGTCGGCAATCAGAAAAGTAAAGATCCCCGAGGGCGTTAAAGCCCAGCTTGACGGCTCGCTGCTTCGTGTGACCGGTAAAAAAGGCCAGCTCGTAAGGAACATGCGGTTCCCCCAGGTTGTTGTAACCTGTGAGGGAAACGAGCTCACCATTTCGACGGAATCCAAACGCAAAGAGATCAACGCTATGGTCGGAACGCTCGAAGCACACACCAAAAATATGTGCCGCGGCGTCAGTGAAGGTTTTGAGTACCACATGAAGGTAGTCTACAGCCACTTCCCGATCCAGTTAAAGCTTCAGGGAAACCGGCTTGAGATCGCCAATTTCCTTGGAGAGAAGAAGGCACGGTCCGCACGAATTGAAGCGGGTGTTGTGGCCAAGATAGCAAACGACGAAGTTGTGCTTACTGGTATTGACCGTGAACTGGTCGGTAACTCAGCAGCGAACATCGAGCATGCTACCCACATTCGCGACCGTGATCCCCGTGTCTTCCAGGATGGCATCTATATTGTGCAGAGGGGTTGAGGAGCCTATGACTACAGAAGTAAAGCGACTGATCCGTGTGCGTGTAGCAAAGGGTGCCGCCTTCAAGCGCGATGGATACGGTAAGAAACGACAGCTCTCCGATTCATGGAGAAAACCTCGTGGACAGCACAACAAACAGAGGGAGCAGAAGAAGGCCAAGGGAGCTCTTCCCAAGCCCGGCTACGGAAGCCCGATTGCGGTGCGCGGTATGCACCCCAGCGGATTTTTCGAAGTGCTGGTATCCTCTGTCAAGGAACTTGAAGGCCTCGATCCAAAGACGCAGGCAGTCCGTATATCCGGCACTGTCGGCGACCGGAAGCGTGTTGATCTCCAGGCAAAGGCAATCGCGGCAGGTCTCAAGGTCCTCAATGTAAAGACCGTAAAGACTGCTGTAAAGAAGGAAGAGGCAACACCTGCAGCAAAGGGTGCAGCAACTCCGAAAAAGGAGACAAAGAAGGCTGCAAAGCCCAAGACCGAAGCACCGGCAAAGAAAGGTGCAAAGAAGGCAGCGGCTGCAGCACCTGAAGTGAAAAAAGCTCCCGCAAAGGAGACGAAGAAGGCTGCAGCGCCCAAGACTGAAAAGGCGGTAAAAGCACCGGAAACGGCAACCAAGAAGGCTGCAAAACCCAAGGCTGAAAAAACTACGGAGCCTGCAGCAAAACAGGATGCAGCTTCAAAGCCAAAGGGAAAAAAGAAAACCGATTCCGAGGTGAAGAAGAATGAGTGATGTCTTCAGCCAGAAACGCATCGTTGCCGCTGTATTAAAGTGCGGTGTCAACCGCGTCTGGTTTGATCCGGCCCGCATCTCGGATATCGAGAATGCAATCTCACGCGAAGATCTGCGCGGACTCGTCGCCGATGGTGCGATCAAGGCACGCCAGAAGAAAGGCGTGAGCCGTGGAAGGGCCCGGGCACGAATCGCAAAGCGGTCGTACGGGCACTGCAAAGGTCCTGGAAAAAGAAAGGGGGCTGCAGGAGCCCGCAACCCGAGCAAGACTGCATGGATCCAGAAGATCCGTGCAATCAGAAAGGTGCTCGTTGCACTCCGTGATGCCGGAACCATAGACCGGCACATGTACCGCCTTGTTTACAGAAAAGCAGCAGGCGGTCAGTTCAGGAGTGTCGCGCACATGAAGGCGCAGATGGAGATCCTCGCAGGGAGGATGAAGTAACATGGCAACAGGAGCACGGTATTTTGTCCCCTTCCGGAGGCGAAGGGAAGGCAGAACCGATTATTACAAGCGGACCGCACTCGTCGTAGCAGATGCGCCAAGGATGGTCGTGCGCAGGACAAACCGGCACGTTATCATCCAGCTCATCACTGCGGAGATGGACGGAGATCGCACACTCGTTGCAGCAAATTCTGCCGAGCTGGAACAGTACGGATACAAGGGATCGACTTCCAGCACGCCGGCAGCATACCTGACTGGCATGCTCTTTGCCGTTAAAGCGAAGAAGGCAAACCATGAACAGGCAATCCTGGACATCGGGCTCAGCCGGGCAACAAAAGGAGCCCGGGTCTTTGCAGCACTGAAAGGCGCTGTCGAAGCAGGTCTTGATATCCCTCATGGCGAAGAGATCCTCCCCTCCGATGAGCGGGTCAAGGGTGCGCATATCGCGGCTTACAACAAAAATGCCGGAGATATCGTAAAGATGGTTGAACTGGCTGCAGTTGCCATCAAAAAGGAGCTGGTGTAAATGGCATATGAAAAACAGGAGTGGCACCCGGTCACCGGCCTTGGCAAGCTCGTCGCCTCGGGAGAGATCAAGAGTATTGATCAGGTTCTCGAAAGTGGCAGGCCTATCAAGGAACCCGAAATTGTCGATATGTTCCTCCCCGATCTGGAGGATGAGGTTCTTGATATTGCCATGACGCAGCGTATGACCGACTCAGGCCGCCGTGTCCAGTTCCGTGCAGTTGTCATTGTCGGCAACCGCAACGGTTACATTGGATTTGGCCAGGGCAAGGATGTTCAGGTCGGCAATGCGATCAAGAAGGCGATTGTCAAGGCAAAAATGAACCTTGTAAAAGTGCGCCGTGGATGTGGCAGCTGGGAATGCGGTTGCAATGCAACCCACTCTCTCCCCATGCAGGTAGAGGGAACTGCAGGCAGTGTCAAGGTTACCTTAAAGCCCGCCCCACAGGGGATTGGACTGGTTACGGGGGATATCAGCAAGAAGGTGCTGGAACTCGCCGGTATCAAGGATACCTGGACATTTGCCCGTGGACAGACCCGCACTACTATCAACTTTGCAAAAGCGACATTCAACGCGCTCAAGGCAACCAACATGATCAGAACCGGGGGGTCCCAGTAAATGTACGCGGTCGTTCAGGTTCGCGGGACAGTCAAAACCCGTCGCGATATTAAGGACACCCTAAAGATGCTGCGTCTCCACCACATCAATCACTGCGTGCTCGTTCCGGACACTCCGGAGAATCTCGGCATGATACGCAAAGTGAAGGATTACGTTGCATACGGCGAAGTGGATGCACCAACCGTTGAAACCCTGCTGCAGACCCGCGGCAGAGTTCTCGGTGATGCGCCCCTGACTGAGGAGTACTTAAAATCCAACTCCACGTATGCCAGCATCAGTGAGTTTGCACAGGCACTTGCCAGCGGTGAAACGAAGCTTAGAGATGTTCCGGGACTCAAACCGGTTCTCCGCCTTCACCCGCCACGCAAGGGACACAAGACCACCAAGCGAACATTCCCGCAGGGCGGAGCGCTTGGCTATTATGGTCAGGAGATCAATACTCTCCTCTACAAGATGAGGTGAAGCAAAGATGCCAACAAATAAACGTTCAAAATACCGCGGATCGCGGACATGCGGCGGCGGCACCCATAAAAACCGTCGTGGTGCAGGTAACCGTGGAGGCCGGGGACGCGCCGGCATCAATGCCCACCACTTTGTGAAGTGGTATAAGGAAATGGGAGGCCCCGTCTTTGGTAAGGATGGTTTCTTCCACAACCCGGCGGTCCTTGTTACGACAATGGATGTCGGGATAATCGACCAGATCATACCGTCGCTTATTGCGCAGGGTATTGCAAAGCAGGAAGGAGATGCAGTTACGATCAATGTTGCTGACATGGGCATTGAAAAAGTGCTCGGCAGTGGCAGGGTAACCAGGAAGATCAACATCTCCGCCGAGGCATTCTCTGAATCAGCAAAGGCAAAGATTGAGAAGATGGGTGGAAAGGCGCAGGTCGTCTGAGCCTCCCAATATTTTTTGGTGAAACCATGGGAAACCTGCTGGATCGAATGGAACCCCTGCTCGCTGCGATGCCCGCAGTCAAGAGCCCTGAGGGACACGTTCATTTCAAGAATAAACTGATCTGGACGCTCGGAATACTGATTCTGTATTTTGCCCTGACGAATATCCCGCTTTTTGGAATCGCACCCGAGTCTCAGGATCTTTTTGCAGCATGGCGTGCGCTCCTTGCCGGGGCAAGCGGTTCGATTGTCCATCTGGGTATCGGACCCATCGTCACTGCATCCATCGTGCTCCAGCTGCTCAAAGGGGCAGATATCCTTCACATCGATACAAGCGAAACGCGCGGACAGGTCATGTACATGGGTCTCCAGAAGATCCTTATCATCGTCATGATCATTATCGAAGCAGCACCCAACCTTGTGGGTGGTTTCCTGCAACCCAACCCGGTTATTGCCCAGCAGTTCTTTGGCGGTAACCTGTTTGCGGTCTCCCTCCTGATATTCATCCAGATCTGTATCGGGGGCGTTCTGGTTTTCCTCATGGATGAAGTCGTGACAAAATGGGGTATCGGCTCTGGTGTCGGTCTCTTCATTATTGCCGGTATATCCCAGGCTATTGTCAACGGTTTTATCAACTGGGTACCAGTCAGCGACCAGTATCCTGTCGGGTTCTTCCCTCGTCTGGTTGCTATAGGTATTGATGGTGGAAACTATCTCACATTCTTTGGGAAGGATCTTCTCGCATTTGTTACTACCATCACCATCTTCCTCATCATTGTATACGTCGAATCTACGCGCATCGAGATACCACTCGCCCACGCGCAGGTACGCGGGGCACGTGCACGTTTCCCGGTGAAACTCATTTACGCCAGTGTTCTGCCGATGATCCTTGTCCGGGTACTGCAGGCAAACATCCAGATGCTGGGAATGTTCCTCTCCAATGTTGGTATCACCATCTTTGGCAAATTCAATGGATCTACCCCCCTGGATGGAATTATGTATTACCTTGCCCCGATCAATGGCCCCTCTGATTGGATGTGGTGGATAACCGATCTCGGTCATGCGCCATGGCAGGTTCTATTACGTCTTGGGGTAGATACAACTATTATGGTGGTCGGCGGTGCGATCTTCGCACTGTTCTGGATCAAAACCGCAGGGCTTGACTCAAAGGATGTCGCCCGGCAGATCCAGCGCTCAGGCATGTCCATTCCCGGCTACCGCAGGAATCCGCAGGTACTGGAAAAGTATCTTGACCGGTATATCCCCCGTGTCACGGTAATCGGTGGTGTCTTTATCGGGGTGCTCAGTGTTGTAGCTAACCTCTTTGGTGTCATCGGTGCCGTGAGCGGGACAGGTCTGCTCTTAACCGTAAGTATCACCTACCGGCTCTATGAAGAGATAGCAAGCCAGCAGATCATGGAGATGTACCCGTTCATGCGGACATTCTTTGGCAAAGAGTGAGTCAGGAAAGGGACACGAATGCAGGGAAAAAAAGTCATCATAACCGGTGTACCCGGCGTCGGCAAGACGACGGTTGTCAACGAGGCATTAAAGAAGCTCAAGAGTGAGGGTGTCGAATATCAGTCCATAAATTTTGGCTCCTTCATGTTTGAAGTGGCTAAAAAGGACAATATTGTCCAGGACAGGGACCAGATGCGTACGCTCGATCGCGCAGTCCAGAAACAGTTGCAGCAGCGTGCCGCGCAGGCCATTGCAACGGTAACCGGCAACGTGCTGATCGACACGCACGCATCGGTCAAGACGCCAAAAGGCTATCTTGCGGGGCTTCCCGAATGGGTGCTCCGCGAGATTATGCCTGACATTATTGTTCTCGTTGAAACGGATGATGACCAGATCCTCATGCGGCGATTGACGGATGAAACCCGCGCACGGGACAAAGAAGGGTCCCGGTCAATTGCAGAGCATCAGCAGTTCAACCGTTCAATCGCTGCAGCCTATGCGATGATAACGGGTTGCACAATACGAATCGTAATCAACGCGGACTTTTTAATCGACAGGTCCTCATCAGAACTGGCAGACGTTCTCAGGTGAACAGATGGATTTTTCAAAAATCTGGGATAAATACGGTATCTACATCGCACTCGCTTTCATGATGCTGATGATGCTTTCGTACAGCATCGAGTGGTTACGGGTGGGTGTCGGGCAGGGTATCGATGGTGCATTCTCTCCCGTAGTGGATGGGTTCGGGATTCCGTTCTACATCCTTATCGTCATACTCTCCGCATTTACCGGGTTGTACTCTTCGATCATCCAGAAGTATACCATCGATTACGAGAGGATGACTGATGCCCAGGAACGGATGAAAGAATTCCAGACTGAGTATCGCGAAGCGCAGCTCTCCCAGGATGAGAAGAAGATCAAGAAGATGGATGCGAAAAAAGACCGGGTCATGCGCGAGCAGCTTGAGATGTCCCAGCAGCAGTTCAAGCCAATGGCATACATCCTCGTGCTGACCGTACCGATCTTTTTCTGGCTGCTCTTCAGACTGGGTGAGGTTAAGAGCACCATGACGATGCCCTATATCGGCACTATCGGGCTGAATGATGCCGCGGTCTGGATCATCCCCGCCTGGATTCTCTGGTATATGATCTGTTCTATCACCCTGAGTCAGGTGATCCGGAAATCCTTAAACATCGGGGGGCTCTGATGCGGATCACCGTGAGCGGGTTGCCCGGCAGCGGGACCACCTCCCTCTCACGGTACCTTTCAGAACGCCACGGTTTTTCATTGATCTCAGCAGGTGAAGTATTCCGGCAGCTTGCAAAGGAACACCATATGGAGCTTGCCGAGTTCGGTCGTCTTGCCGAAGCGGATTCATCCTTTGATAAGATGATTGATGCCCGGCAGAAAGAGATTGCTGAGCGGCAGGACAATATTATTGTTGAAGGCAGGCTCTCTGGCTGGATGGTTGAGAATGCTGATCTCAAGATATGGGTGCACGCACCCATTGGTTGCCGGGTAAAACGGATCGTCTTCCGTGATCATGTGGCCGATGAGAAAACGGCCGGGGATCTCACCCTTGAGCGCGAACAGTGCGAAGCATTACGATACCGGTCGTACTATTCCATTGATATTAACGATCTCTCCATTTATCATCTGACCCTGAACTCCTCTCACTGGGGTGTTGAAGCGCTGGGTGCTATTGTTGATACGGCGATTGCCCAGATCAAGCGCGAATAATCAGATTGTTTTTTTAAGTTTTATCCTGAAACGCACTTTTCGATCCGTCTTATTTTATCCATAAAACAGGGAGATGACGGCGAAATCTTTTACGTGTTGCAATGGGTATGATAGCTGTGGAAAATGAGATCATAGTTCAGCTGGTCCGTTCGTGGGATAACGATCAGATCGCTGACCTGTACCGTGCCGGGGGATGGTGGAAGGAAGAATATGATCCCGCGGCTCTCGGCTCTCTAATCCGGGGAAGTTTTTCATTTGCTGTTGCTGTTGATACGAAAACCGGGAAGGCTATAGGTATGGGACGGGTAATCTCCGATGGTGTCTCGGATGGATATATCCAGGATCTTGTGGTCCTTCGGGATTTTCGAAAGAGCGGTATTGGCAAAGAGATAGTCTCTGCTCTTGTCGAGCGGTGCATCCAGTCCGGTATTACATGGATCGCCCTCATTGCTGAACCGGATACAGAAAATTTTTATCTGCCTCTTGGTTTTGTACCTATGCAAGGGCACGTGCCCCTGCTCTTTCGGAGTGAATGATGAAACTCACGCAGGATGATTTCCAACCCGTCACCTTAACAGACCGGGCATTTTTTCAGCAGCACTATGCACATTATCCCCAGACACACAGCGATAATACCTTTACCAATATGGTCTGCTGGAACCATTACGCGCATTACCAGTATGCCTTTGTCGGGAAAAATATCATCCTGGCCAGCACTATTGATGGTATCACCCGGTTCCGCCCCCCGATTGGCCCCCGCGAACCTGCACTTCTGCGCTCCCTTATCCGGCTTGCATCGGAGGTCAGTGACGCAGAACCGATCGTGCTGATCGATCCTGATACTGCCCGGTGGATGCGGCATACCTGTACCGGGCTCAACCTGGTACCTGACCGGAACCATTTCGAGTATGTGTACCGCGCTTCCGATCTTGCCGATCTCCCGGGAAAACAGTATCTCACCATCCGCCATCATCTCAATAAATTCCGGAAAAACTGCCTCTATTCAGTTGAGCCGATCACGCCCGAAAACCGCGAGGAAGTGAAGCGGTTCCTGATCCAGTGGTGTGAATGGAAAGGCTGCGAAGGAGATCCGGTTCTTGCCCATGAAAAGGATGCAACGTTTTTTGCCGTCGACCATTTCGGTGAGTTGGGATTATCCGGGCTGATTATCCGGGTCCACAACACGATCGGGGGAATGTCCCTGTTCGAACGCCTCAATAACGACACAGCGCTGGTCCATTTCGAGAAAGGTATGCCCGACTGTGAAGGCATCTACAAGGAAATTAACGCGGAAACTGCAACGATTCTTAAAAAAGATTTTACCTATATCAACCGGGAAAGCGATCTCGGCGTTGCCGGTCTTCGGGAAGCAAAGATGCGGTACCACCCGGATCATATGGTTGAAGTCTACTCCCTAAAACGCGACTCCTGAATTTTTAAGGCTGTTTTCTGTTTTAAGTGGGCTTCCCAATATTGAGTAGGATCACATAAGGTTAGTGAAAAACCTCTGGAAAAAAGGGGTCAAGGGGTGTTCCCCTTGGGCTGCCCCTCTGGGGGAGAGAGGGGGTCACCCTCATAACCGATAGAGAATATTACCGAATTATTGGGGAAAATAGGATTTCTCCAGAGCCCTTTTCCCTTTCGTTCAGATATTGACAAGGAAGTAAACCAGGAGAAGAGGCACAAAGACCAGTGCCCAGACGAACTTGTTCCAGGAGAATACTTCTTTTCCGTCACATGGTGTTATCGGGAGAAGCTCAAACACCCCGGCAAGCAGGTTGATTGAGAATCCCAACATACCCGCGGTGCGGAATATGCCCCCGAAGGGTATGAGAAACAGGCAGGCAATCGCGATCAGGATTGAAAATACCGGGCCTGAAAGCATAATCAGCCCGAGACTCCGTTTTTGAAGGGGTACCTGGCTGCGGACAACGGTCAGGGTTGGCTGGGCAAATACATTCCCAAACAACCATGCCGTCAGAAACATGATGATCGAGCCGAGCCCCCAGAACTGGACTTCGGTACTGCACTGGTATTTCCGGTTCAGATACCAATGGGCGATTTCGTGCGCACAGAGCGCCAGTCCTCCCATAATAATATAGATCGCAACCGTAGTCAGATCAAACGGCGTCCGTGTGGCAAAGAAGAAGAGCAGGCCGATGATCACAGCCCCGATGGCAATCACGCCAAGTTCCCGCTGAGTGAACCCGAATGCAATCTCCTTTGACTCCTCTCTCTGAAGCGCCCGTTTCTTATTCTCATCTTCAGAAAGCCGGCCCTGGATTACCTGTCCGAATGCATTCTGGAAAAAGACAACGAGTTTTGCCAGCCAAGCAGAGAACGCAGAACCAAATGCGGTCAGCCCGAGCCCGGTCATGGCAATACCCGCCCCGACAGCAACTACGGGTTCTGCTTCAGCAGGAATGATACCGGATAGCGGAAGCTGCTTATCCTCTTTACAACTGTCCTCCGGGAGAGCAGGAGGACTCATCTGCTGATCAGAGACCGTGTGAGAGACGGCCTCGATACGGGTGACTCCTTTCTGTTCAACCGAGTAGCCGTCCGGAAAGACGATGACGGCATCCGCCCTCATATCAACCGGATAGTTATAGTTCGCCATTACCTGCTGAAAATCCGCGCTTGAAGAGGTGAGATCAAATGCATTGGTACGGTATTCCTTTCCATTGACCGTTGCGAACCGGGTGAACCTGAGTTTTGCTGCACCGGGACTTGCACAGAGAATCTTAACCTCTGCGCCCTTTCCGTTAGTCTGTATAAGCGATCTCTGATAGTTTTCCCTTGTTGGCGATGATGTGGCAATAAATGTTTTAATTCCGAGATATTCAACAGGATTATCCTGATAGGTAAGCGTGATCGCTGCATCCCCCTGCGGATCGATCTGGATGTAGACCTGGTGCAGATCAAAGGCGCTGACCGAAGGAATCAGAACGACGAGAAGTAAAAGTCCTAATGCCAGAGTGCATCGCATAATTTTTGTTTTCTCTTTCTAATCGAGATAAGGATTATTATTTGATTGTAAAAATGGAACAACAGGATTTTTTCTTTCGATCCCGGTTCAGATGACAACTGCCAGTGCCATCACACCCGATGCAATGATCTTCACGGCAATAGCTGCAAGGAGCATACCGAGCACCTTTCCCATAATGTCGGTTACTACTTCACCCAATATGCGCTGGATGAACTCAGAATAATAGAGAACCAGCCACGTGGCGAGCAGTGAGAGGGTTATTGCAATAAAGGGAATAAGGAGACCGTAATCTCTCGAAAGCAGCATGACGGTGGTGATGGTACCCGGTCCGCACAGGAGCGGTGTTCCGATAACAACGCCCACTGCGGTCTTTGTACGCTCTTTGCAATGCCCGATCTCAATACCGAGTGCATACTGGATACCGAGAAGGAACAGGAGAATACCCCCGGCAATCTGGAAACTGGGCAGATTGAGGCCCAGGATATCAAAGATCATCTTATTGAACACCAGGAACAGGTACATGAGACCGCCAGCGACGGCGACCGCGATAAATGCCTGTTTGTGAATCTCTGCTGGTGTCTGCCCCTTGGTCATGGCAGCAAAGATGGGTACTGACAGAAGAGGATCGAGGATGATGAACAGAGCGGCAAAGGAATAGATAATTCCCGGAATAAGGTCCTGCATAGTCTTAAAAATAATGTGTTCTGATCAGGGATAAACCGGCGTGATTCTCACCATACGATGTTTCTGTCTTGATCCCTACACAACAAAATAGATGATCAGGATAAGCGCAGTTGAGACGGCGCCCACCGCAGAAATAATGCGGGATTTTACATCGGTGACCAGTATCCACGCGGCTAAACAGAAAAAGACGTACGGGATCAGGGTGGTGATCACAGATATTGTTGCGAGTTCTTCGAAATGATTTGAAAAAAGTAACAGGCCGGCACTCATCCCGCAACCGAGGACCAGTGCGTATGCAGGTGTTCCCTGGCGGGTGAGACCCTGTATCTTTGGAAGGGATACCTGGACTGCTGTGGACTGGAGTACCCGCGAGGTTGCGATAATATAGGCATTCAACGCGGAGAGCATCGCCACAATGCCGATTATTGCCACTATGGTGCCGGAATGGGCAAAAATCATTCCCGATGCAGTTGCAATCGGAGCAGGGGAAGCGGCAAGCGCTGCTGATCCCACACTGCCGATGAGCGCCACGTTCAACAGCAGATACAAGGAAACCACGATTGCCAGTACAAGAACCAGGGCTCGCCGTATCAGTTTTGGATCCTTAGTCTCTTCCACAGGAATTGCACTGATCTCAAAGCCGGTGAATGGCCAGTATACGATGATTACGGCGCCAAGCAGCCCTGCAGAAGTGACCGGCACCTCCGGAATGAAATTATCGAATTTGATAAACGGGATTAAAAGGAGCGCGATGAGCACAAGCGGGATAATTTTCATGGTGGTAAGGATGTTTTCTGTCATGCCGGAAATGGATATACCGGTAATGTTAAGCCAGCAGAACAGTGCGATGATAACGATCTCGATGATAAGGACTGAGGACTGGCCAAAGTACATGAGGTACTGCCCGATGCCTGCTGCAATGGTTGCGATGCCGAAGACCGACGAGATCAGGTACAACGTGATGAGCACCAGGGCTACCCGTTTTCCAAATATCGAAGAGAAAAGTGAAAAAAAACTATGGGATTGGGTGAAACGGTACGAGACATAAGCGAGCGAGAGCAGAACGCAGGATGCGGAGATGGCAACAATGACCCATGCCAGTAATGATGCAGGCCCGGCCATCTTTGCTGCGACACCGGGCACAACAAAAATACCAGAACCAATTGTCCCGCCAACGCCGAGACTGACCAGTTCAAACAGTCCCAGTGAACGTTTATAGGTGCCAGGGCCAGTCATACGATCCCGTTTTTGCCATCACTCTGCATCCCACCAGGTCCCGTGTCAGGACAATAATGGGGACCCCTGCTTCCGCGACCGATACCACCAACCCGCTCTCCTTTCTGTCAGTGTAGGAGTATCCACTATTAAAGCATCGTGGAGCAATACAGCACGAAATGGATCGTGTCACACGGAATTTTCTCCATAATCCTGTCTCTGGATTGCATCATCCACAATATATAATAATCACAAATCTCCATCTACCCATAGGGCGGACCTGACCCCGTAACACAGTCGCCGGGATGAACAGGCCGCAATGGTGAATTCTCATGGCAAAAGCAGTGACAGCAACCAAAAAAAGTAGTGCAAAGAGCATAAAAAAACCGGTCGCAGCAAAAGCTAAAGCATCACCTGTGGCAAAGAAAAAACCTGCTGTAGCGAACAAACCCGCAGGAAAACAAGGAACTGTTGTGGCCAAAAAGAAAACCCCGGTGAAAACGGCGGCAAAAGTCCTGCCAGAGAAAACGGTAAAGAAAAGCGCAGTGAAAGCAGGAACAAAAAAATCCGCTGCAATACCCAGACGGTACAAATGCAGACTCTGCGGGTACGTCTACTCGCCACTCCGCGGGGAACCCCATAACGGCATTCCCGCGGGGACGGCCTTTGATGATCTCCCTGACACGTACGTCTGCCCGGTCTGCGGGTACCAGGGAAAAGGCAAGATCGGCAAATGGGGGTTTGAGGAGTGGCGCCCGACGCGGTATCTCTGCTCCATGTGTTCATACGTGTATGATGAAAAACGCGGGGAACCTCACCGGGGCATTAAAGCCGGAACAAAATTTGAAGATCTTCCTGATGACTATGTCTGTCCGGTCTGTGCGCAGGACCCCAAGATCCGCGTGCAGTTCGGTAAGGTGTTCAAACAGGGTTTTGAACCGATCAATCTCTGATATATCCCACAGTTCATTTTTTGTCGTCAGAACGGTTTTACGTCGATTTATTGTTGATTTTTATCTATCAGGTAATGTCACCTGTGCTCCTTCTCATCCGGATGCAATCAGATGCGATCCCCGTGATCGTACCACAGGATGGCTTTTTTGGATCCTCACTCCATACCTATAAACATCCCGGCAGTTTATCTCCTATTCAGTGATTGAATTGATCCGCTTTATCCAGAGCTCCGGTACCTGCCGGTATACATCCCTCCTCCTCGTCTGCATCCTGGCTGCCGTGATGATTCTTCCCGTTTCTGCTGCGGATGTAAATATCGAGGCTGACCTGGGAGACACCTTAAACCTCCATGGTGTCTCCTACACCGGCGATAGTGTCTATCTCTTCATGACCGGTCCGGGCTTACCAGAGAACGGGGTTACCCTGACCGACGTGTCCCAGCGGGCTGACCAGGGGCAGTTCACCCAGATTGGTCTGGACAGTAACCAGGAGTGGTCCTACCGCTGGAACACGGCCCGGATCGAGAACGAGATCAATGCCGGGACGTACCTGGTCTATGTGACGAATGAGCCGGTGGACAAGGCCCACCTGGGAGGATCTAATTCCTACAAGACCCTTGAAGTCTACTTAAAAGAATCCAAAACGTCACGGGTCTCGATCAGCACCGGGACTTCCTACACGCTCAATCCCGAGAAACATACCTCCATCGTGTATGCCCCGACACTCGCCATCACTTCACCGACACCCACCCCGCCGCCGACAACGGCACCAACCACAGTAACGCCCACCCCCCTGCCCACAACAAAAGCATCCCCTCCTCCAGTAATAGTATTCCTTGCAGTGGTGCTGGGTGCGGTTGCTATCCTGAAAAAGAAGTAAATACCCCCCCTCTTTTTTTACCGCAAGGTATTATCGTGTGAATGGTATACTGAGTGGTATGGACGTCACCGCATTGCTTGAAAAGGCCTATCATCTCAAGAAGATCGGCCGGTATGATGATGCCATTGTGCATTATGATCGTGTTCTTGAACAGGATCGCAGAAATACCACTGCTCTTGAGGAAAAGGGAAATGTCTATTATTATCTTGGACGGCACAATGATGCAATCGCGTGCTATAATGCCGCTATTGAGATAAATCCCAAACTGATCACCGTCTGGTATGAAAAAGGATACGCCCTGAGAAAGATTCACCGCTACGAAGATGCTATCGTGTGTTTCGATCAGGCTTTGGCCCTTGATCCGGAATACACCATTGCGCTGAGCAACAAAGGGTATGCCCTGAATGAACTGGGACGGTATAAAGAAGCGATCCGGTGCTTTGATACGATTCTCGAATCGAGCCCGAATAATATCCGGGCGGCGACGGCAAAGGGTATTGCGCTGCGGGAGCTGGGTAAAAACGAAGAAGCACTTGTGTTTTTTGATAAGGCCCTCAATTTAAACTCTATTAACTCATTTGTGTATTACAACAAAGCAATCGCGCTTCGCAATCTCGGCAGGATAAAAGAAGCGGATGAGTGTATCAAAATCGTGAACTCCCCCCGCGGTGCCAAAAAAATATAACTTTTTTGTCCGGTAATCGCAAAAAAGCGATGAGAAGATTATCTGTTTTAATAAAGAGATCTAACGTTTTGGTTCAGTTGAAATGGACATAAACCATTAAGTTCACACCCCCACCACGAAAATCGTTTTTGAGATTTTCCCCTGCCTCAAGGTCTCACCGAGGCACGGCAGGGCCAGGAGGTTTTAGTATTTTCAGTCACTAAATCGCCGCGGGGGCGTCCCTTTTTGGTGCGGCGACGTTCATCGTATTCGAGGGTATGGGGGCATCAGCCCCCATCATTATATTCTGAATACTAACAATTTTCAGGAGAAGAGTACTCACGAATTATTGGAAATAACGGGCTCACACCAGTCTCAACGATTCTTATCGAATTAGGTATTTTATTTCGTTGAATTGCCGGAATAAAAAATCCTTGGCATCCCATTTACAGAATGCTAAAAAAAAAATTAAATGAGTTTAAAGATGGGGTGGCTTTCTGATTTGCACTCGATCCCGAGCTGACGGGTTGCTTCAAGGACCGTGATGTCCGTGTAGGCCTGTGCTGTGATCATTGCTTCGACGTTCTCGATAGGTCCGTACATAATCAGATCTGCACCGAGGGTGCTTGCAATCATGTTGCAGCCGATATCGGGGGCTGACCATGCTGCCTGCTTTATGCCTTCCATACCGCCGAGGTAGTGGTGGGACATCTGCTTTAAGAGGACATCCTTACCCTCGTATCCTGCTGCGAGTACTGAGGGGGTCTTGCTCGTTCCCTTCCAGCGCTTGAGCCAGGTCCAGGAAACGGTCATGTTGTGGTATGCACCACCGGTCGGGTAGCCGTGGATTGCCTTGCATGCAAGGATCTCACGGTATGAGCCGCCGCTGCCAAGGCCGAGCGGGGTTGCTGCAGTGTCGAGAATCGGGCGCTTGATACCGCAGTATTCTGCGATCTCCAGCATACCCTTGGTCTGTCCTGCAACGCCACCCTCTACGAGCACCTTTTCCCTGCCCGCAACTGACGGGTCTGCAGGGTTGAATGCGAGGACAATGGCTGCATCCACATCACTGTTCTTGAGTGCTTCGATGCTCTCTGGCAGGATCGAGCCGTTGATCGAGTTGTAGATCGCACGGTTTGCAAGGCCTACTTCGGTTACGTACTTGCACGCGTGGGCAAGTGCCGTTGGAACCGATGAGTCCATTAAGAACGCGGTCTTGTTGTCGATGCTGTCGAACCAGTTGAAGTAGCTCTCGAACGCTTCGCCGTATTCGGCGATGATCTGGATGAAGTGCGGGATACCGGTCAGGTCCGAGAGAACCTGACAGCGGTTCCAGAGGGCTTCTGCTTTTGCCTTGTCGATCGTTCCCTTGTGGTCATCAAGCACGCACTCGTGCTTGTTGTAGAAGATTGATGCACCCAATACAGTAGGGTACTCGCCGGGCTGTCCACCGATCTTGGTGCCGTTGAAGTCCCAGACACTCTGTTCTTTTTCAAATCTGAACATATTCGTTTACACCTCCGTTATACCATTGTCATTAATTTCTGGTACAGGAACAGCAGCATAATGAATACGATAACGCCTGCCATCAGGCCGTACAGTATACCGATATCCCGTCCGATCTTTCTTCCAACACGCTGCGCAACCTCTGCATCCACGAACTCGATCTTCTTCTCGATCTTGTCGAGTCTCTTCTCGATTTCGAGGAACTGGGGATTTGCAGCCGCAGAGCCAACTTCAGCGCCACCTGCAGCTTCCTTGACTTCGACGACGATAGGATCAGCAGCGAACGCACCCGGGTCACGGGCCTTGAGTTCGTTGATCTTCGCCTTGATCGCGCCCAGGTCTTCGCTTTCCATGATGTTGACGATTTCCGTCTGTTCCTGGAAGCGCTTGATAGCTGCGTCGTTGAGGTTCTCGATGAAGGGAATAGCACCCTCAGCGCCTACGACTCTGCCGTCCTTGACACCGCTCTTATGGAGTGCAGCGAACGTCTGGCCCGATAAGTGGCCCTTGACTTCAGTACCGCAGAACAGCATGAACCTGATATTGGGGTTGGAGATAACGTTGGCGATGACTTTTTCGAGACCGAGGTTTTCAGTCTTACAGGAACCGCAGAGTGCGGCGCCTGCGTCACAGATGCCCTTTTCGTCGAGGTGAGATCCCATGGTGACAACAGCCACCGGGCTGTTTGCGTCTCCTGAGATAAAGTCACCCTTGACGAGCGGCCATCCACTTGCTGGTGATTTCTTGTCTGCCATCTTGTTCACCTCATCCCACCAGTAATGCCGGCACTATGATCAGGATCAATGCAAGGAGTAGTCCTGCAACAAATCCGACCAGACCAGTCGCGGTGACTGCCGAGTCAATCTTGTTGGTCCTGGCGAGGATCTGAGATTTATAGCGGATGTTTTCCACCATGTTCTCGATCGCCACCATCCTGACGGGTCCTGTTGATTTAGCTTCTTCTGACATCTTGTTCACCTCATCATCAGGAATCCAACCAGGGCGAATGAGACGATCAGACCGATCATCAGGCCTTCGATCTTACCTGCATAGACCCCGGCGGCAAACTTGTCCCGGTATCCGATGTCCGTCACCATCTTTTCGATGACTTTCATACGGGCGGTAATGAGTGCCATTTCACCGGACAGCGGGCGTACTTCGCCACCTGTCTCTTCAGCGCCGCCGGCTTCCTTGACTTCGACGACGATAGGATCAGCAGCGAACGCACCCGGGTCACGGGCCTTGAGTTCGTTGATCTTCGCCTTGATCGCGCCCAGGTCTTCGCTTTCCATGATGTTGACGATTTCCGTCTGTTCCTGGAAGCGCTTGATAGCTGCGTCGTTGAGGTTCTCGATGAAGGGAATAGCACCCTCAGCGCCTACGACTCTGCCGTCCTTGACACCGCTCTTATGGAGTGCAGCGAACGTCTGGCCCGATAAGTGGCCCTTGACTTCAGTACCGCAGAACAGCATGAACCTGATATTGGGGTTGGAGATAACGTTGGCGATGACTTTTTCGAGACCGAGGTTTTCAGTCTTACAGGAACCGCAGAGTGCGGCGCCTGCGTCACAGATGCCCTTTTCGTCGAGGTGAGATCCCATGGTGACAACAGCCACCGGGCTGTTTGCGTCTCCTGAGATAAAGTCACCCTTGACGAGCGGCCATCCACTTGCTGGTGATTTCTTGTCTGCCATATCAGCCCACCTTGATCAACTGGAATGCAATGATCCCAGCAATGAATAATCCAACCGCAAGTCCGTACCAGAACGACGTGATGCTGCCACCAATCGCAAGTCCCTTCTCCCTGTTGGGGAAGGATGCAAGCATGTTACCTTCTCCGGCGAGCATGTTGACGAGATCATCGGCAGTTGCCTCGAGAACGGTAACTTTCTCCAGAACCGGGGAAAGTGATTCGCCCTGTGAGGTGATGATGCCAATGAACGGGTCAGCAACGAGCCCGAATTCCGGAAGCACTATAATGTTTGCCATTTAGTGTCCCTCCGTATCAGGTATCGGCTTTGAATCAAGCCATGCTGCAGCGTCGCGCTTCGAGAGTTCAAAGTACTGGGAGTATGTGTATGCCCAGCCGATGATTGCGATAATCAGCGAAATGAGTGCTGATCCAGCGCTTATCAGGGCAAAGGACATCACGGCTGCGACAATCATGCTCAAAAATCCGCACTCTGCGGTGAGCATGAGCATCCTGTCCTGTTTCCAGCCGGGTCCCAGGCACGCGTTGAACGGGTGCTGGATTGCAATTGCGCCAAGCAGGAATGCGACGGCGATAAGTCCGCCACCAAGGAATGAATTTGCGTAGCTGGTGATGGGGAGTCCAAGGAACGAGGCCGTTGACGTTGTCAGGCCGGTAAAGGTGAACCCACCGGAGATCATTGCTGCAAATCCCATAACGGTAAGTGCACCAACAACTGCCATTTCAGTGAGTGCCTGGACCATGGCCGGGATCTTCATGTTCAGGATATTGTTTGAGACATACCCGAGGATGTAACCAATGATAGCTGCAAGAACGAGTGCAACGATCGGTGCCATCATACCATACTTGGTAGCGAGCAGCATCGCGATTGTACCCGATCCGAATGCGATCATACCTGCAGAGGGAACCCCGGTACCGATACCGTAGCTGCACAGCACCTTGATGGTGTGGCTGCCCCAGATCAGTGCAGAGACTACTGCAAGTCCGCCGAAGAACGAGAACATCTCGGTGTTGGTGAACGCATTGAGGTACGTCAGGTAAATGCACACGAGTGTGCTGACGAGTCCCGCGATCATGATCTTATTGTGCGGGACGCCGCCTTCAATTACTTCAACTTTTACTGACATCTTCACACCTCACATTGCCACGATCAGGATCGCTACGAATCCGCAGAGTGCTGATGCAACAGCGGATGCAACGATTGCCCGTGGCCAGCGCTTGAACTTCGGGTCGTGGGGTCCTTCAATAGTTCCGGTGATGTTGTATGCGGTCAGCACTGCATTCACGAGGAACAGAGCGACTGCGAACATACCGGCAATGGCGACTGCAACGGGCATAACCTGTGCTGCGGTTGCACCCATCATCTTCGGGAACGTTGCCTCGTAGAGGCCGAGAAGTTCCAGGTAGATGAGTGTACCGCCGGCACCGCCAAGGATACCACCGATTACGCCGCCAACGAAGGAGACGAACGGAAGGCCGTGACCTTCAGTACCCTGGGATTTGTATTCTGCCTGTGAATCGCCGGTGATGGGGTCATGGAGGACTTTACCTGACGCGGCCGGGATACCCATGCCATAGACGTAGACAAAGTTCACCATCATACAGGTGATTGCCATCATCAGGCCGCCACCAATACCGCCGGTGACGACTGCAACGACCATACCCTGTTCTGCTGCCCATGCCCCGCCGAAGAGTCCGGCGAGACCTGCACCAGCGGCAAGCATGGCGACACCCGTCGCGATACCCGGTGCCTGTCCCATTGCTGCGGGAGCACCGCCGACTGGCACGAAGTGGGTGCCGAATCCGATCAGGACACCGCCGATGATGATACCGATCAGGGCCGTAAGACCGAGAGTTGGTGATACATACCAGCAGGCTCCGAGGATGATGATCAGGAGGACGACACCGACTGCCATTGCGGTCGGGTTCATTGCGCCGCCAGCTGTTGGTTTTGCTGCAACTGCGCTCATGCGTCTGCCTCCTTAGGTACGGTGTAGGGTCCGTAGTTCTTGCGTGCCCAGACCTCGATATACCGGTCGACGACCGTGAAGATGAGGATCATGAGGACACCGACTGCGATTGCACCCCAGCCTGCGTAGATTCTCTCGAAGAGAATGGTACGCCAGAGTTCGAGGAAAACAATCAGACCAAAACAGATACCGGATGCGGAACCCCCAATCTTGTGGGTGAAGAATCCGTTGTCAATCGAGTTGCGCTCGCCTGCTTCGGCGTAGCGGACAATGTTACCTGATGCAGAGATCGGCACACCGGCGCCGAATTTCTGGTTCTGGTACTGACGTTCCTTACCATAGTACGGGTTGCCCGTCGCAGATCCTGCTGCTCCGAGTGCAATACCCCAGATCAGTGCGAGCAGCGGCAGCGGGAACGGATGTCCCAGCGCACCATTGATCAACTGACAGATTGCAACGGTACAGAAAATTGCGATGAACGCATGTGCCATAGTGACCGTTGTCATGGACTTGATGATGTCCACGTAAACGGGCTGACCGAACTTGGCGAGACTTGCCGTCCTGCCAAGGTACGCAGTCGTTGCGTAGACGCCCTGTACGAAGACTGCGAGAACACAGCCGAGGACGATCGCAAGGATCGCGTTGATCTGCATAGCCATGAATGCCCATGCCAGGCCTGCACCGAGTGCACACCAGAGACCGTATGCCGGGGGTTCACCAGCGACCGCCTTGTTGAAGATGCGGTGCAGGAATCCCATCTGCGGTGCGAGCTGAACCTGTGAGTTCGGGTCACCTTGTGATCCGATGTTGGATTCAGTATCTTCCGCAGAACCGGCTACAGTGGCAAGAGCTCCTGTCAATGCAGTAATTCCAATGCCAAATACAATATGTTCCATTTAGCCTCCTCCCTGCGTGCGAATGCACGAGAGTATTCAAAATGCAATGCCACGCACATCGAGTTAAACTCTTTGTGGTTAGTGTAAATTTGGTGAGCGCTTCATTAAAAGGTTTCGAATTTGTTTCGGCGATAAAGGAGTATATTAAGCCCTTTTTAAAATCGGAGGCGTATGCGGGATTATTTAATCATGTGGATTTGTGTTAAAGAAAATTTAGTTGTGTTGTGGTAAACCGGGTTTGAGGGACCGGTGGTGTGGTTCATGGCTGCCGGTTTCGTAGCGGTTCGATAGATTTTCAAAAACCGCTGCTAAACTGAGGTGTGGGATCGGGATACCCCGGTTACCGGAATCCTCATTGGATGGATCTGCATGGCTTCCGGTCGACAATCTTTTTAAAAAATCCTTTGGGTATTCCATTTGGTTCATGGATGTAAACGGATCCTGTTGCCCCTCACAATACTCCGGGCAGCCCTGTCCGGAATTCCCGGTATCAAACCGATATGGTTATGGAATCCCATAACAGACGTTCATGCTCTGTATAGCGGATGGTATGTCGCATGGATCTCGTGTTCCTGTTTTTCCTCGCAGTCCTGCCAATCCTCGTCATATTTTCCGGACTTGTCTTCCTGCGTCAGTCCGGGACGCTGATGGGGATTGCCGGGTGGCTGCTGACGGTTGTTATTGCGATTCTTTTCTTCCAGACATCTCCCGCTGTCGCACTCTATGCATCCTGGAATGGCGTGCTCTCCTCGTTTGGCATATCGCTGATGGTGCTGTTGACCATCCTGCAGGTGACGATGATGGACGTAACGGGGGCTATCACCCGCATCACTGCGTATATCCGGTCGATTGCTGCCGAGCGCTACGAGCAGATCATGATCCTGAACGTGGGCTTCGGTTCGTTCCTCGTCTCCATTGGTGCAACACCGGTCACCATGCTCCCGCCCATCATGCTGGCTCTTGGTTTCTCTCCCGTAGCGGCAGTGGCCCTTCCCTGCCTTGGCTATGATCCCCTCACTTCGTTCTCGCTCCTTGCCGTCCCGATCACGCTGCCGGCAGCGGTGTTCAATCTCGATGCCAAGGCCCTTGGTATCAACATCGCGCTTTTCCTCCCGGTCATGTCGACCGGCATCGCCCTCGGCATGCTCTGGGTTGCTGACGGGATTGACGGGGTGAAAAAAGGGTTTCCTACGGCAGTTGCCGCAGGGCTCACGCTGGGGATATCCGCAATTGTATTTGTTAATGTCCTGCCCGTATCGGCTATCGGTCTCGTGGGGGTCTTCTCCGGTCTTGTCACGATTGCCGTGCTCTTTCTTCTTCGGGCCTGCCGGAGAAAGGTACCCTCAACCAGTCCGGCCTTGCCCGTGGAGGCTGTCCCGGCAACACCCGGCTCCGGTATGCCGCTCTGGAAAGCCGCGTTTCCCTGGCTCCTGCTCGTCTTCTTTGCGATTGTCATCAGCATCCCTCTCATCCAGGGCGGGCTGTATAATATCCTCGGGAGCGCACAGAAGGTCCCCGTGGTGGCAAACAAGTTCGTGGATTTAAAACTCCTCAACCAGGCCTATTTCTGGGTGCTGATCAGCACCATCCTGTCTGCCCCCCTGCTCATAAGGACGCGGGGCGAGGCGCGAACCATCCTCCGGGTCTGGCTGACCCGTGCCTGGAGCCCGACGCTCGCGGCGATGGTCTTCTTTGCCATTGCCTATGTCATGGACTGGTCTGGCCAGTCGGTGGTAAACAACACGCTGATGTTTGTTGAAGGGGCCGGCGCTTACAACATGAACGCGGTTATCGGCATCTCGCTTGCTCTCTTCTTCGGCGTGACGTTCCCGGTGATCAGCCCGACGCTGGGGTTGCTGGGGGCATTCATCTCCGGCAGCGAAGCGTCGTCGAACGTGATGTTTTACGGGATCCTGAAAACGTCGACCGATGTCCTCTCCCTTGATTTCCTGCAGGTCTATGCAGCCCATGCCGTTGCCGGCGGCGTTGCTTCCGGTATCGCGGTGGCCAAGATCATCAATGCCGCTGCCGTTATCGACAAGCTCGGTATAGAAGGCGAGGTCATAAGGAAGGTTGCACCGGTTGTCATCTGCCTGACGCTTGTCATCGGGCTGATGCTCGTCCTTATGCTGGTGTTCCGGTAAGGTTTGCCGGACGGATGCAATCGAAAAACAGGAATGATCCGGATCTTCGCGTCAAAGCGTCGACCGGATGGGAAGGGAGGTTAGCAGGGGACCAGCTCCCCTGCCGTTTACTGCTTTTTCTGTCCTGTGCTCTCCATGTGGTCGAGGACCCGGTCCCAGATCACGAGGAGTCCGGGGATGACCACGTAGGCGAGCAGTCCCGCCCCGAGGAAGGCCCCGGTGAGGATGAGTTCATTGTCCATCGCCCCTCACCCCGTTTAGTTCAGCGCCGTTACGCCGTCTGCCCAGGTCTCGACAACGGTGCGGATCCCATCATCTTCGTAGGATGAGAGGGTCACCTGCTGGCGGGAGAGCGTAACAAAGTACGTCTCTCCGCTGGGGTCGTGGCACTTCAGGGTCACCGAGAAGGTGTCCTTGTCCGTGTCATGGTAGACACTGCCTCCGTGAGCCGTGCTGTTTGCGGTATTGGCAAGCACAGCCGTTGCCCCGGCGGTGAAGCCGGCCATCGTGTTGTAGCTCTCCGAGCCGCTGCCGATCCGGTTTGCTGCCCCGTCCTGGTACACGAATTTTGCCGTGTACGCTTCCCGGCTCTTCTCGATTGGCTGGTGGTTCTGACCGGCCAGCATGTACGAGATGCACCCGAACGGGTTGGTGGTGATCACCGCCTGGACGATCGTGTTGAACGCCGTTATGTCAGCGATCGGCTCCGCAAGCCTGCGGGTTGCGCTCTTGATGTTTGTTTTCTGTGCGAAATCTCCCATAATCTATCACTCCTTGTTGTTTTTTCCTTGTCCTGGTTCCTCCCTGGCCGGGCCGTTGTGGCGAGCCGACCTCCGCGTTTCGCAATCAGGATCCTCCGGATCCTCTGGTGCGAGCAGACGAGGGCTCTGAGCGGTCCGTGCCATACTGGTCTCTGCCTGGATTTGGCGGGACCCACGGTGGGTCTCATCGTGTCCCGTGTGTGTTCGGACTTCTGTACTCTGGTGTCTTGCGGGGCGCCCGTTTGACATAACAACATCAGCATGTGGGGTATATCGGGTAATTTGGGGTGTATCGGTCCGGGGCTGTGACATGGCCGGTTACGGTATCCGGGCAATCCGGCGTGCAAAAACAGTGTACGGGGGATATTTTATGCCGAATCCGGCTGGCAGAATTCATGTTTTGGTAGTGGAGAAGGGTGCCGTATGGGAATTTTCACGACCGGAACAGGTTTGATGGCTGAGATCGCGCAGGTCTATGACTATTATATGTGTGCAAAGCGGGGCACACGCGAGGTTGATCTTGACTCCCTCACGACGGTTTACGAAAAAGATTGATGATTTTATCCGGGCAGACTGTGCCAAAAGATTTGACGCTCTTGGGGGTTCCGGCGCCCCGCCTTCACCCCCGCCGCGTGGGCATCCCCCCCTGGTGCGATAGCTCTGAACAAGGTTAAGGGAAAAACTTCGAAATGGGGGGGGGTCAAGGGGATGCTCCCCTTGGGCTGCTTCCCCCTCTGGGGGAGAGAGGGGGTCCCGCTCATTACCATAGGGAAAACATTGGGGAATTTGGATTTTGCTTTGGCAGGTTATTCCCGGTCTGACTCCATCAGGTCTTTTGCGAGCCAGACCCCGCCCGGGAAGACATCATAGAATCTCCACCGGCACTGGGGCGAGTAGACCCAGATCATCTTCCGGTGCCGGGACGGTGTTTCCAGCGAGCGGAGATGATCGACTTCCTTCCGGAATGATTCGCAGAGCACCGGGGCGTCCGGTACGGGTTTCCGCGAACGGATAATCTCGATGATCAGCGTATCGGTTTTTCCCAGTCCGATGAGATCGATGGGTATCGGTGACTTGCGGATCTGCGCCGGCAGGTAATGCCATGTCTCAAGCATCCTCGCAGCTTCGAAGATGAGCGCGTTACACCGGGTATATTCCGGTGGCCCGAAGGCCGGTTCACCCCCTGCGGCTTCATGGAAGATGATGGTTGTCTCACCCGCTACAACCTGGCCGGTTACCGGCTCGGCTGCACGGGGAATAATCCGGTTGCTGTACAAGAAACCGGATGGGTTTAGACCCGGTTCCGCCACATCTCCTTTTTCCGATTCGATCTCGGTCATGCTGGTTCAATCCTGTTTTTTTTCTGATGATTACCCTGCATCACAGGAATCCGACAGGCAATTCGTTTGAGCGCCGGGGCTCTTTAGATTCAATTCCAAAAACGCCGGTCCGGGAAGAGCCGGGGCTCTGGTTCTCCCATAGGTTGCCTTTCTGCGAATCGGCAGGTAACCTACAGGATGAAAACCACGATGGAGAACCCGGAACACCGGACAGACGTTTACTGACTATCTTTAAAGAAGGTGAAGAGCGAGAAGAGTGGGGCGTGGCCGCTCGTTAACCTGTACCGCTTCCCCATGTCCAGTACGTTTCCGTTTGCTGCTACAGGGACCGGCTTTGCATCGGATGCTGCTGAGGGGACGGACGTAAACCATTCGATCGCTGCTACGCACTTTTGTTTGAGTGCTGCATAGATCTGTTTCGCCAGGGTTCCCAGATGTCCGACGTATTTGCTGGTCATTGTATTGATCCAGATGTTAGCAAATTCGGGTTGAAAAGGTATTTGGTTGCTACGGGTTTTTTCGCAGTTATTCTGGCTTGTATGGGGGAATCGGGGGCTGAATTGTGGCGCGTTTGGGGGGTGGGGGGATTTTGGATCCGGGCGCGGCTACCGGTTTGAGAAAGAACGGTGATATGGGGCTGGATTTGGGAGAGGTGCGGGGAGGTGCGGCAAATTTGTGGAGATTGGGATTGCGATTGGGGATTTTTGGATTCGCTATCTATGTGTATAGTATAGGGACTAGGAGCTGGTAGGTTTTGCACTATACTAAGAGGGGGTCTTTTCACATCTATTTGGAAAAGATGATGGACATTTTTAATGTGTACGCATATTCACCTGAGTATATGCCAACCATGACCCGTGATGATGACCCTCTCTCTTATGAGGAGATTGAGGACATGAAGGCGAGCCTGGATGATATCAGGGCCGGACGGGTCAGGACTTTAAAAGCGGTCAGGGCCGAGTTCGGGATCTGATGTTGTACGAGATCTGGAAATTGGACGGCGTAAAATCCGGAAAATTTAACATCAATCGTTCAATTATTTATCTAAATTATGTTTTAAAATGGGGTTGAGGAAATCAAACCCCCTCACTAAATAAAGATTGGAAATTCTGACAACATTATCCTTCTCACCTTTATCGGAAAGAAGTGTCACAAAACGGATAACGTCTTCCTTTCGGTATTCGAAAAATCGACCCCCGCTTAACATCGAGAGAAAAATGTTACCTGTATATTTCGGACTTTTCTCTGTGTGTCGTATTAATTGTTCGATAAAATCGAAATTATGAATCTTTACAAACTTTGCAGAACGTATCAACCATCCACACGATTCTTCGTCAAGCTCATCGATAATTGAAATCCATCCATTTAATTCAGATAAAATTTTGTTATTTTCAGTATTTTCAAAATCTAAAGAAGTTTTTAAGATAATGACTCGCCAGAGATCAATCACTTTTCGTTTTTTCTCTGATGTAGAATCTTTGTTGAACCACTTCAAAAACCGGATAAGTTCCGTGATGTGATCCGAATTCCAAATATTTATCATTTGATTGATGAGACTGGCTTTATCATCTAAATTTTCGAGACCTTCCATGTATCCGATACAAATCTGCTGTACAAGATGTTCGGTGATATGAGGATCTTTAAATTCGGTATTCAATGCTTTTGAGTAATGCCCATTTGATTTAAGCAGATTGTATATTTTTACATATACCGTTCCAGAATAGGATAAGTATCCCGTGAATGCAGCTTTCCAATGGGTCTCATCCTCTTTTGGAAAAATTTTGTTAAAATTCTCTTTTACCCATCGTTTATCAAGATAACAGAGATTTGCTAAAAATTTTCCGAGTGTCACTGAAAATTCTACTGATTGTTCGATTTTCGGGTCTAATCGTTTAGTGAATTCTTCTTTTATTGGTTCACTCAGTCTTGCGTCCGAATCTTTGAGATAGTGACGTGCATAACAGAGGGAATAGTTAACCATCGCAGAATAGATCTTTCCTTTGGAGGAATTCAAAACAGAAGTCATAAGATCTCCCATTTCGAAAAGATTTTCGTTTGAACGTTGAACAAGAATTAATAAAATTTTTTCTGCCTGAGGTAAAAGCGTTAAATCAAATAGATGGTTATCCCGTCTCGTTCCTTCATCAATTAGATCTGCGATTTGAGAAATAATCCAATTCCTGTAATTTGACTCTCCCTCGTGGAAAACTTCATTCCAAAACAAATCGGACTCGATGATTGTGTTGATAAATCCAAAGATATTATCCCATTTGAAATCTTTATCAGCACGCCATGCATCCGTGATCCCAATTAATAATCCATATTGATATGGTCTTTTCAAATTTACAAAAATATCTAAATCCTCAGTAAAACGTTGTGGATTTTCAACGATAGACTCTTTAAAAACGTCACATAATGCTCGTGATGATACTCTGCCCCAATCAGGACCTTCCACTTTAAAATTATTGAGAAATTGAATAATATCAGCATTTGTTTTTTGCACGAAATTTTCTTTTGTAATTGGACTCACTGTTTTGGACAAATAACGTACATTAGTCCTTTTTTCAGGATGCTCAATCTCTCTTGGGTATATTTTATGATATTTCATATAAATTTTTTTTACATTAGGATCATCAGATTCTAAAATTGCTGAAAACCATTCTTTCTTGAGATGGGCAAGGTACATTTCTTTTTCTTTTGGATCTATGGAAAGTTTATCTTCATGATAGATTTTTGTTTCAATCCACTGTATTGTTTTATTAATCTCATCTTTGGAGAATTCTTTGCAGTGATTTTTCAAAAGTTCATATAATTCAAATCTAGCATGATATTCATCTAAGGGATTATCCGTTAAATCCCAGAATAAATCCTTAAGAACCGCATAATTGTGATCTATCGCACATATTCCGATCCTTCTGAAAATCGGATGTTTTTTTGTTAATAATTCTTTGATTGTCTCACGGATTTGAATAGGATTTAAAAACGAAAAACCTAACCAAACGAAATGAATTAATTGGGAATCATCACGATCCTCCCGGTTATTCTCATAAATGGAAGGAATCCATATCTCATGAAACTCGGATGAATCGACAGATATAACCTTCTCAATTTTTTGAAGGGCAATATCAACTGCTTTTAGACCGCAAATTCGGATAATATCTTCCGTATCTGTTTTCACTATTTCTTCAAGGTAGAAATGATCGATCAATGAGGAGTAATCCTCAATTCCCGGAGATTCATGTTTCTTAAATTCGAAAATAATATCAAGGATTTTTAAAATATGATGTTCTGCATTATTTTCTATCAGTTTGGGAATTAATATCTCTTTGATTTCCCCAGAAATTAATATTGGATCGTACTTTGACTCTAAACACTTTCTGATATAATCAAAATAATTGTCTCCAATCAAATCGAGAGGAAGCAAAAAGATAATTTTTACAATATAATGATCGATCCAATCATTTTCAATTCTTTGATTATTTTCATCTTTGTAATCAATTATTTTATTGATGATGGTGATGAGGTCATCTGTCACATTTTCTGTAGGATTCTGCGAATTTATTTTTGCTATGTTTTCGAGAACGCTCATCTGCGTCAAATATTCGCTAAAATTACGAGAGTTCATTGGATAAATTTTTGGAATAAAATACTCGTTATCCTTGAGAGTTCTTAACCACGGTATAGGATTGCCAGATTGTGACAATTGTCTTAAAAATTCGAGTTTAAATGAGTCTTCGGTTATCAGTTGAAGAATCCGGCTTTCTTCCTTTGGATCATAATTGATCGCGGCGTTCCTTAATTCGTCAAATGTATTATACAAATCTGAAGACGTTTGAGTTATCTCAGTTGTCCATTTTTGAATTATAGGAAATAATTGGAGATATCCCAATTCATCTTTATTAAACGCGAGAACTTGAACTCCCAATTGTTCAAAGTAGTATTTCTCAAATTCGAGAAGTGTTTCTTCCCAACTGTAATATGGACGAAGGATGAAGTTCTTCGGCTTTTCCGGAACTGATATTTCGACCTTTGTAACTAAAAAATCCAATACCTCATATTCATTAAAACCGTAACCGATGAATAAAATCACATTATCTGAGAAAATTTTTTTCAAAAATGTTCGAAAATCTTTATCATTAGAATAACGATCGAGATACTCTTTTACTGTGAGGATCAGCGTAGTCGGTTCAGAAATCCTACCATGAATATGATATAACTTTGTTCGGTCAATTTCATTGGAATTAAAACTACCCTGTCGACAAACAATTTGTGATTTGTTAAATTTTTTGTCAAAGTGTTTATCGATGTTCGTTGTGATAAACAATCCCCGAAGACCGTATAATTCATTATAGATATTGTATTCTAAAAGTTCCGACTCAGGTTCTAGAGATTTTTCGATTTCGTAATAAAATTCTTTTAGAGCTTCATTTTTTTCCAAAATATGTTTACATATCGTAATAATTTTCTTGGGATCTTTTATCTGGAGCAATGATTCCCGTTCTTTAAAATTTATACATTTTGAATCAATATTTCCTAATTTTGGTGTTTTAAAGCACTTTTCAACAAGATTTTCGGCAAGGTGCTCCCAATCCTTACAACCAATTATTGACGATGCTCCCGCTCCGAGAAAAATTACAAAATTTTGATTATTTATGGCTTCTTTGATCTCTAGAGGAAGTTCCGGAATAAATGGAATTTTTTCATTGGTCATGAATTTTTACTCACTAATTATTTTTTTAGTACATCACCCACTATCATATCGAGCCGGTCTTGGGGAAGGCAAAATAGGGTAATTAGTGCTGATTCACATTCATTCGCATGTTTGAGTGCGAGCTTCGCTTCATCGTCAAAGATAAACAAATCCCGAGCTGCAGCAAGATCGCCTTTTTCATATCCGTATTTTGCGACGGTATTGAACTGACCCCAGAAATTTAAAATAAACAACAATCTTGGCAAACGAAGATTGTATAGGTGGGACTCTTCAATTCTTTCAATTATTTTTTTATCTTTGATCTGGATTGCAATAGTCTCGAATTGTTTACTATCCGGTCTCCATTCGTGGCTGGTAGAGAATTCGATCGCTAATAAGGATAGAATGGTTTTAACCGATAATTCGATTGACTCTTGAGATGCCTGGACGGATTCAGAATATTCATATCGCTTTAAACATTCATCCGCGATTCGCAACTGTTTTTGTGCTTTATCTTTCCAACCGTCTAATTTTTTTCGAACATTCTTATCCATACTATGGCACTCCAATTATTTCACTTCAATGATGAAATACTTTAATTTTTATAGTATCGATAAATTTCATTAAGCTGCACTACAAGAAGAAGTTGCTTGCCGGCAAGCAGAGGCAATGGACGCGGCGATCAATGCGCTGGTGTTCGAGTTGTAAAGACTGACGGAAGAGGAGATTGCGATTGGTGTTTGCAAGTTTCTTTAAGATGACATAGACTATAGGAAATGTAATGGCCAAGATCCACGGGATTTCCGGCAGCACCCGTTACGTGCTGAAGGGAATTAAACCCATAAATGGGAAACAACTGGCGACTTTTGAAGAGATCAATCACTTCTATACTAATTACGATACGGTCCTTGCCGGAATTAATGAGCATGCCGGGAAGAGGCAGGACAAACTGGTAGCCGATCTCCATGCCAAGGAGTTACAGCTTGATCAGCAGATAAAGGACGGAATTGCTCAAAAGACAATCGAAGTCAACCAACGCATTCTTGAGATTAACAAGAAAATCGATGCAAGCCAGAACTTTTTCCTGAGAACTATTCACATCGCGCAATTCTGGGGGGCCAGTTATTTGAGTTCGTACAGAATTAATCGTCCCTTTTATGAGGATTTGAGTAAACTGGAACAAATCCGGTATCACCGGAAATATTCAATCGCCAATAGAGAGCAGATAATCCAGAACGAGCGCATGAACGTTATACATAACCACAAATTCCTGAAAGAAAATGAGACATTCCTTATCGGTGCAAGGGGCGAAGAGCAGGTGGTGAATGTCTTAACCGGGTTGCCCGATGAATACCATGTACTGAACGATATCAACCTTGTTTTCAACAAATACATTTACTGGCGGGAAAGAAAGGAGCACATTAAAACCTGCCAGATTGATCATCTTGTCGTAGGGCCGACGGGAATCTTCTTACTGGAAACCAAGAACTGGAAAATTTCGGATATCGGTACCAAATTTGATGATCTGAAACACCAGGTAAGAAGGGCCGGCTACGCACTCTGGTATTTCATGAAAGATGACTATTGGAGAAAAATGCCAAAAGTCCGTAGTGTGGTCGTCTCTATGCATGGTTCTCTGCCCGATCAGAGAATTGACAAATATATCGATGTGATCTCACCTCACCGGTTATGTGACTACATCGCTGACAGAGAACGGATACTTTCTGAAGATGCAATCCATAAACTAATTCGCATTATTCCCTGCCGCGAAACGAATTAATTAATGAGAATTTTTTTCCGTGCCTATTTTTTCTACACAACCTCAACCAGCCCCGCTTGTTAAAAATCCAAGAAAGGGGGGGAGGTACCCTGTCCAAAACCCGAGAGGGGGTATGCAGCCCACCCTACCCCCCCTCTTGCCAAATACAGGGTACCACCCCCCTTTGTTACACGTGCCCCGCCACTGTTTCCGGTGGAGTCACGACGCAGACCCCTTCCCCTCAGCCCGATCCCGCAAGGGGGGTACCCCCACTCAAAAGTCCGAGTAGGGGATACCTACCCCCCTGTCCAAAATATGAGTGGGGGTATACCCACCCCCTCTCCAAAAAGTGAGGGGGGGATCCCCTCCCCCCCTGTCTCGCGCAAGACAGGGTACCTCCCCCCCTCCGGGTGCAGGTACCGGGCCATGGCTTCGTGTGGAGTCACGCCGGAGAGGGGGTTTTCGTGAGGGGGGGTCATGAGGGTGGGATACCCCCTCTCTTCCGTACGAGTGGGGGGTACCCCCTCCCCCTCTCCAAAAAATGAGCGGGGGTATACAGCCTACCCTACCCCCCCTCTTGGTTAAGACAGGGTACCTCCCCCTCCCCCACTCGGAAAATGGAGAGGGGGTACCGCCCCTCCGGTCGTACGAATGGGGGGGTAACACAACCTCATCTCTTCTCCTACCGCACTTTTGCATCCCGCATACCGTGTGCCTATCCAGTATAAAGGGAAAATTTCCCCTATGGATATTCTGTTGTGCTGGCACCCGGATGAGGTCAATCCCGCAAGAGCAAAGGACCCGAATGTCGGATTCGTCCCCTGCCGGGGTACGGATTGTCCGAATTGGAATAAGTATGGCTGGGATTGCTGTAACTTAACGAGGGTTAAGAAACGATCCTGATCGTTCAGATCATTGTACAGAATTTCCCGCACTTCTACGATCCGGTCCTACACAAGGGACATGACATACGAGCAACTGCTCGATGACATCCCCATGGAATACTATTATAATAGCATATTGCTATCTTGTACATGCCAATCGTGTGACATGCAACACACTTGTCATACATCAGGGGGATGCACATGGCAGAACCATTCAATACAACCATCATACTAAAAAAAGAGGATGCCGTTCGTTTCCGTGAGTACGATCACAATCCGTGGAACCACGAAAATGACCGGAGCAGGGCAGCTGCAAAGCGTGCCCAGGAACTAGCGAAGGCTCTTCAATTCTAAACTATGAAGATCAATCCTGCCGAGATTGATTTATTTCTTTTATCTGCATCTGTCAGGTGCATCCCCCCGGGAGATACTGACATTGCCCGGCACGGGATTACCGTAACCGCAAAAACCCTCATTCCCGATGACCCGTAAACCCCGTCATACATCAGCGAACAGGGACCGGTCCACCCATCCGACCGGGGCGACCATCCCGGCGACCAGCAGTCCTGGTGAATCAGCGGTTTTTGAGTACTATCTCAAATCATAAATATCATTTAGCTTACATCACAGTCCATGGCAAACATTGCGTATTTTGAAATTCCGGCTGACAACGTCGACCGCGCAAAGCACTTCTACCACACCCTGCTCGGATGGAAGATCGAACCAACAAAAGCCCCCCTGGATCCAGCGAAGGCAGCAGCAACGCAGTACCAGGACATCACTACCGGGGCAGCACAGGAAGGCACCATGAACATGGGCGGGATGTACAAGCGACAGATGACCGAGACCATCAAAAATTACGTGGTGGTCGAAGATATCGACAAGGTACTCGCGAAGGTGGGGAAGCTCGGTGGCAAAATCGTGATGCCGAAGGAGGACATAAAAGGTGTCGGAGAGGTCGCCATCATCCAGGATACCGAAGGAAACGGCATCGGTCTCTGGAAGCCGGGGATGAAGTAGGGCGATATCCGGGCAAAACCAGGACCCGCGCCGGTCCCGCGGAAACCTGTACTTTTTTCAGGAGGGAGATAGACCCCCGGTCAGTAAGTACTTTCCGGAAATTCACGGTTTTAAGCCCCCACAACAACCCGGTTCACAACCAGCAGTGCCCCGAGCCAGATCCCGTATGCCCCGCCGATACTGGGGATGAGGCCGAACCGGTTCATCAGGAACCAGAGCGCCAGCACGAACAGGAAGGTGGGGATCATGAACCAGAACATCGAGATGATCAGCTGGCGGGTCGTCTCGCGGCCGCTCTCGGAATACGCGAACAGGAAGGTAATCGTCGTGATGATCGGCGCTGCTGCAAGGATACCGCCATACCGGGGATCCACCTGGTCGGCAAGATAGGTCACCCCGACAAGGACACTGCCCCCGACTATGAACTTCAGGAAGGTGTAGAGATAATCCATTGTTGGATCATTTCCGCATGGAAGATTAAAAACCCGGTCTTCCGGTAACCTGATGCAGGTGTCCGGGCACAAGGGTTCACCATAGGTACCTGTGGAGGTACCGGAATCAATTTCCCAAGCTTTAAAACATCCCGTGCCCGGAAATATACTATGGAACGGATCACCGCCGTGGCAAAGGGACGGGTCCAGGGAGTGGGGTACCGGCATTTTGTTTCGAATTGTGCGCAGGCGACCGGTGTGCACGGGTACGTCAGGAACCTTCCTGACGGCACCGTGGAGATGGTGGCCGAGAGTTCTCCTGCCTCCCTTGCCGATTTTGTCCGCCTGGCCCATGCCCGGGGCGACCCGGTGATACATGTCGAGGATATCGCGGTCACGAACAGTCCCGCCACCGAAGAATTCCACTATTTCCGGGTTCAATGGTGACCTGAGTTTTGTGAAGGCTGTGCACCTGTCAGAACGCAGCAGGCATATCACCCCGGCAGGGAAAACGCTCATATTCTCCCCTGCGGAATTACCTCTCGTGGTGATCGCATGAAAACAGGATTTGGCTGGATCGAGACCGGGGGCACCCGGTACGAGCACGACATCGTGATCCATACCGATGGCACGGTCTCAAAGCGCAGGAAGAAACTCTCGAAACCCCATAAGGGGGAATACGGGCACACGCCGCTATCGGCCGAAGAACTTGCATTCCTGAAAGACGAACGCCCCACGGTCGTCTATATCGGCACCGGCCAGTACGGCGACCTGCCGCTGACCCCGGACGCCCTTGCCCTGCTCGAAGCGTACGCGCCCATTGTGAAACCGACTCCCGATCTCCTCCCGCTGATCGAACAGGAAGACCGGAAGTATACCGCCGTGCTGCACGTGACCTGCTGAGCGTTTCCGGTATCGTTTCGGGCAACCACGAACACTCAACATCTCAACAAAAAAGCCTGCAGGGGTGGAGGTATCCTCCTCCCCCTTGGTTTGGATCGGGCGATGCTGCGTATCAGCAACCATCAGGGTTTCGTGCATCCCCGGGAGCACGAATCTGCGTCTCCCCCGTATCATTTCTCCTTAAGCCAGATTGAGGCGGACTTCTGGTAATCGACACCGGGGCGATGGGACATCCGATATGGTTGGTTTATTTATCAAACGATTTTTTATGGTTCTCTCATAAATCAGGACATATTCCCTTTTCCTGTTGCTTTATCCGCTCTCTCCTTCTCAGGGACAGCCACACGATTGCCAGCATGACGGGGATCTCGATGAGGGGTCCGACAACCGTGGAGACTGCAACCATTGGCATCGTTGCAAATGCTGTCAGTGCAATTGCAATTGCCAGCTCAAAGTTCCTGCCGGTACAATGGAATCCCATGGTAGCGGAATCTTCGTAGTTGTATCCCATGCGCCTGGTTGTATAATAGACGACATGGAACAACAGGAAGAAGAACAGGACCACCGGGATCGCCATCTGCCAGATGAGGTTCGGGTTGTCGATGATGACCCCGCCTTTCAGCGAGAACATGACAATCATTGTGAACAGCAGCGCAAGGAGTTGCAGGGCGTTGAAGCGCGGAATCAGTTGGGTGTTTAACCATTCCACACCCTTCCGTCTGATCACTTCCCTGCGGGTGAGAACACCGAACAGCAGGGGCAGACCGAGATAGAGAAGGACACTCTGTACGATCATGCCGATATCGATCGCGATATAGGTGCCGACGAGAAGGGCAATGTAGAGTGGAGTCGTGAGCACTTGGATAATTGAGTTCCATGCCATGAGCACGATCCCCAGCGGGCCGTTCCCTTTGGCAAGGTCGGTCCACACAAGCACCATCGCGATGCACGGCGCAACACCCAGGAGGATGAGCCCTGTCCACAGGTAACTGGCGGCTTCAGGAGTGATCCAACCCAGACCGAGCAGGATCTTCTCAAAGAAGATGTATCCTATGATGTAGAGCAGGAAGGGATTCACCAGATAATTGAAAAAAATGATGATGCCAACCTGTTTCTTGCTCTTGAGGGCATCTTTGAGTTCTCCCAGTTCGATCTTCGTCATCGCCGGATAGATCATTAAAAATAACCCAATCGGGATACCAATCGCAAGATTCTGGCTGAATTCCGGTAAGTACTTCCCGAGAGCCAGCCCGATCACAATGCAGAGAAATATCCACAGGGCCAGCAGTTTCTCAACCCAGCCCAGTCCAGCAGAACCATCTGTCATTTCAATCCATCCCTTTTTTTTTAAATTTCAGGAAGTTATCTGAGGTTGTTCCATCATCGTCATCGTTTTCATCATAGTATTTTTTCAAGGATTCCGGTAGAATCCCGTACAAGTGCCGGGCATTTCGTCCAGAACAGGCCACTGTCCCTGGCCGCAGAGAACGCTTTCGGATCACTCAGATCATAGCCGAGCAGTTCCGTGCAGTTGATCGAGCCGTTCTTTTCGATAAACTCATGGATAAATTGCCGGACCAGTGCCCGCGTCTTCTCGGTTGCGGCATCATCGCCCTCCAGAGTCTTGCCATATTTAAGGCCAATGACCATGATCGCCCCGGATACGGCACCACAGATATTGCCGGTCCTTGAGATTCCGGCACCAAAACCGCAGGCAATCTTTTTTGCAGTATCCCCGTCCAGCCCCAGTTCGTCAGAGAAAGCGGAGAACACTGCTGAGGAGCACGTGAACCCGCTCTTAAAACTGGTCAGCGCATCATTGGATTTTGTCACGACATATCTCCGGTTATTATTAGGTTATCCCAGTATTGCATTAAACAAATACCCCGTCAGCGTGAACGAGACGAACAGGATGCCGGCAAAAACCAGGAGCAGTTTGATCTTTATCACTTTCCGCAGGATGATCATCTCGGGAAGCGAGAGCCCGATAACAGCCATCATGAACGCAAGGGCGGTACCCATAGCCATGCCTTTTGCGGTGAGCACCTCCATGATCGGGATCATTCCTGCTGCATTCGAGTAAAGCGGAATGCCGATCAGCACTGCTATGGGAACCGCGAGCGGATTATCCGGTCCTGCGATATTGACGAGGAAATCTGCCGGGGCGTACCCGTGGATGACCGCCCCGATGGCAATCCCGATGAGGATGTAAGGCAGCACCTTTAACGTGATATCCCGGGATTCGTTTCTGGCAAAGATGAGCCGTTCCCTCCCGGTCATCTCCTTTTCTGCCTGCTCGTGCAATTTGCACTTGTAGACAAATTCCTCGACCTCGCCTTCAAGGTGGAGGCGCCCGATGATGATGCCGGCTACGATCGCGATGATGAGACCGGAGACGATATAGATAAGCGCAATCTGCCAGCCGAACATGGCAAGGAGCATGGCAGCAGCGACCTCGTTGATCAGCGGGGAGGCAATGAGGAACGAGAACGTGATGCCGAGCGGTACGCCGGACTCCACAAAGCCGATGAAGAGCGGCACCGCCGAGCAGGAGCAGAACGGCGTGGGGATGCCGAGAAGGGCGGCAATCACGTTACCCACCCCTTCGGTGCGTCCCGCTACCCATTTCTTCACTTTTTGCGGGGTGATATACGTGCGGACAATGCCGACCGCAAAGACGATCACAGCAAGAAGGAGCGTTACCTTGATCGAATCGTAGACAAAGAAGTTCACCGATGATGCGAGGGGAGAGCCTTGCACAAGTCCGAGGATCGTGTATGTCACCCAATCGGCGAATAGTTGTAAATAATCCTGCATGGTGTTATCCTCCGGTTATTTTCTGATCAACAGCCGCAACAACTCTCTCGATCTCATCGTACTGCACCTCGCCCATCCCCTTCTTCTCGATGCCGAGTTCGGTCGCGATGATGTGATGATGGGGCGCGAGGTGGGAGGCTGAAAGTTTCTTCGTCGCACAGCAATCCGTGCAGCCGTCGATCACGATTACCTGTTCCGCGTCCCCGATCTCCGCTTCCAGCGTCGCAGCAGACTGCTTGGCATGCATCCACACGTACTGCCCCGGCTTTCGCTGAAGCAGGAGGTGGGCTGCCTGTGTTGTAAGTCTCCCGGTATTCGATATGCCGGAACAGGTTACGAGTGCGTAGGTCACTTATTTTCCCCCCGTCATCAACTCTGCGGCATCTTTACGGAAGTAGAGCAGGCAGTGGCAGTGCCCGTCTTTCGCGATCTCATCCCGGTGGTAGATGCACGGGCAGATGATCGCCCGGTCCTTCTCCACATCCCTGGACCGGAGCCGGCACGGGCAGTACCGCTCGCCGAACTTCCGCTCGTTGCGTGCGAGCCCCCGGATTATCGTATCGAGTACTTTTTTGTCCGGGTTCAGCACCCAGCCATTCTCTTTTGCGTACTCTTCAGCCCACGCACGGATCTCTGCTTCGTCAGCCGTAGTTCTCGCCCCTTACTACCTCAGCAGGTCCCGCCGCACCCGCAACCGCACCCACTGTCTTTCCCGCCGGCCTTCTTGTCCGGGGTTGCAGTCTTTTTCGTCCGGCCTTCACCCTTCCAGCACGCAGCAGCGATCTTCTCGATATCGTCGTTCGTGTAGGATTTCGATGGTCCTTTGGTGATGCCGAGTTCGGTCACGACAAGGTGCTGTCCTGCTGCAACTCCCTGTGCACCGGCAATCTTCTTTGCGCACAGCATCGGGCAGCCATCGAGGATGACGACTTCATCGGCATTCATCGCGTTGGCGACAAGGCTTTCCGCACCGATCGCGAGCAGTGAAGCGCAGGCGATGCTCCCGTACCCTTCCTCCGTCAGCTGGAGAGCCGCGAGGTTGGTCAGTTGTCCGACATTTGCCTGCCCGGCACAGGGAAAGATGATCCTTTTTGGTTCGTTTGCTCCGCATGAACATGTGGATTTTTCTGTCATTATTTTCACTCCGTTAATATTTTCTTGATCTCATTCACATCAGGCACCCGGCCTTCCGCCCGCACTTCACCGTTAATGGAGAGTGCCGGCGGGAGCATGACACCACGCCCGACAATTTCGACAAGGTCGTCCACTTTGACGATCTCTGCCGTGATCTTCAGCTCCTTTACTGCCTGTTCGGCATTGGCAAAGAGACGCCTGCACTTTGCACAGCCGGTTCCGAGAATTTCAATTTTTGTCATGAGGTCACACCAGGATGGACATGTTTTGCTTCATGTTTTCACCGGCGCTTTCCTGTATTCTTCGAGGAGCGCACGGGCATATTCCTCCTCGACATTCCGGGGAATGTAATTGTACACCTTTATTCGTTTGAGGAGTGCAGCCCGGATCTCCGGTTCGTTTTTCAGGTTCTGCGTTGTTACTTCTGCAATGCATTCATCGAGCATACAGATCCCGGTCGGAATCCCGTTGATCGGGATTTGCCGGATCCGCCGGAGTGCATCGGCAGCACAGCAGGGTTTGTTGTCGTATTCCATAGAGCACCTCACACGAGCGGGGGCGAGAATGTCGCCAGCAGGAGCAACCCTTTGTCTCCGGCCTCGACGCGGTGCACCTGATCAGAGGGCATGATCCCGACAACACCGGGGATGTAGGGAATCTTTGTTCCGGCAAGCGTGCAGGCCCCGGCACCTCTCAGCACATCATGGATCTCAACCTGACCGGCATGCGTGTGATCACCAATGGCACAGCCGGGATCAATTCGTACGTGATGCAGGCTCATACGCCCCCCGGTATCTTTTCCTGTCACCAGGTGCCGGAGAAAGACCCCGGCAAACTTCGGGTGCGGATTCCACGGCAGGGATTCCAGCGTGACTGTCTGTCCGGGCACGACTACCGTGGCGTGCCGGTCTGATAATTGGTTTGGTTCCAAAAGGCTCACTTCATTTCAAATTTTGTTGAATCAATGTAAACAGGGCAAGATTATATATCTTGCCATTTCAGATTAATTTGAAGTGAAACGCGTGAACCTGTCCTGTTGCGGGACAAAAAGTAAGAAGGACTCCGGGGAAACGGAAATGGATCTTCCCGAGCAAATTCAGAAGGACCTCGATGACCTCGGGGGATTCGAAGCCCTTGCGGAGCGGATCCCTGCATCCGGGGATCTTGAGAGGGAGAGCCGGATCTATCACGCGCTTGCCGACCCGCTGAGGCTGACTATCCTCTACCTGCTCCGCGATCAACCGCTCTGTGTCTGCGTCATCAACCGGTTCATGCGCCTTGCCGGGTCGAAACTCTCCTATCACCTGAATATTTTGAAAGAGAGTGGGCTGATCGAAGGCGAATATCACGGCAACTGGATCATCTACAGCATCACCGAACGCGGGCGCAAGGCGCTGGCATCATGAACCCGGTGCGTTCTCTCATCGTCGGAGTGTACTATATTGTCAAAATTAACGGGAATGGGATAATCTGAATTCGGTGATTCTCATAGAACAGGAACGGTTCGGGCATTTCAAAAAATCCCGAATATCTTTTATTTACTTCAAGCTCCACCATCCAATGATGAAGATCATAAAGAAAATTCATCTTGGTGGAATAAACCGGAGAATCGGAACCCTTCTAAATACGGGGAGGGTACTATGGATCTTCTGAGCGCAGCGGAATTCTCCGCATCCGGCCCGGTCAAAAAAGACCTGATGAAAACCGCAGGTTCGAACATAGTGATCGTCGGCCTTGAAACAGGGCAGGTGATTCCGCCGCACCCGGAACCGTATGCCGTCGTGTTTGTTGTTCTGCAAGGTAAAGGGGTTATCACATCGGGAGCCGTTGAGCATCCTGTGAAACCCTGGCATCTCGTATCGGTGAAAAAGGATGAGAACCGGGGGATCCGCTGTGATCAGAAGATGGTCCTCCTTGGCATCCGCGAAGATGTATGAGGAGATGAGAACCCTATGGCCGCGATAATCCAGGCTTCGAATCTGACGAAAATTTTTGGCAGCAGCACTGCCGTAGACCATATATCGTTCGATGTCCAGCGGGGTGAGATCTTTGGTTTCCTCGGCCCCAACGGTGCCGGAAAGACCACCACCACCCGGATGCTGACCGGTGTCATCCCCCCCGATGCCGGAACTGCCACGATCCTCGGCCATGATATCCGGTCCGAGCCGGTCATGGCAAAACAGGGATTCGGTGTCGTACCGGAGACATCGAATGCCTACACCGATCTTACCGCATGGCAGAACCTGATGCTTATGGGCGAATTGTACGGACTTTCCCGTGCCCGGGCAGAGCAGCGTGCATCCGAACTGCTTGGCATGGTAGGGCTCCTTGAGCGCAAAGACCAGAAAGTGCAGGCGTATTCCAAAGGCATGAAGCAGCGGCTCATCCTCGCTATGGCGCTTATCCACGAACCAGAACTCCTCTTCCTCGATGAACCTACGAGCGGTCTCGATGTGCAGAGCACGCATATGATCCTCTCCCTGCTCCGTGACCTGAACACGCAGGGAACCACCATCTTCCTCACCACGCACAACATGGAGGAGGCCAACCGGCTCTGCCACCGTGTCGGCATCATCCGGGCAGGGAAGATGGTGGCCATCGATGCACCGGAAAAACTCAAGACGGCTATAGACCGGGTGCACAGGATCGAAGTGAGTTTTGACCGTGACGTGCCCGACAACGCCCTTGCAGGACTTGATGGTGTCATGACGGCGAACCGGGCCGGTGACAAATGGCAGATCACTACCCAGAACAAAGATGCGGCCATCCATTCCCTTGCAACTTTCAGCCGGCAGAACGGTGCGGCAATTGTCACGCTGAACACGCTGGCCCCCTCTCTCGATGAAGCGTTCCTCCGGCTGACACAGGAGGCACAACCATGAACCCGGCTGGATTCTCCGAGCAGGTCCGGAGGTCCTGGGCGATTGCCAAGAAAGACATCCGTATCTATTACATCAAAGGCCCGGTTCTTATCTTCGGCGTCTTCATGCCGCTCTTCATGTTCCTTGCCTTCCTGATGGGGGGCAGGCAACTTCCCCTTTCATTCCTCATTTCAGGTCTGGTAGGGATGACACTCTTTTTTACGGCCACTGCGGTATCCCCCGCTATATTCCCGTGGGAAGGGCAGGCCAAGACCCTTGAGCGGCTCGCTTCGTGCCCGGTTACGGTCGAGGCGATTGTCTTTGGCGACATGATCGCCTCCACCCTTTTCGGTATTGGGATTACGATTATTACAGTCCTCATCGGGCTGGTGCTCGGGCTTCCGCTCCTCCACGGCATCACGCTGCTTGCAGCCATCCTCATTGCAGCCTGCTGCTTCTCCGCAATCGGGATGCTGCTCGCGGTACCTCCGACAAACGTACCATCGAACATCATGATGCTCTCGTCGCTGATCAAGTTCCCGCTCGTCTTCATCTCCGGCATCTTCGTCCCGCTGGAACAGATGCCGTTCTGGGGTCTGGTGCTTTCAGTGTTCTCGCCGCTCACCTACTTCACGGATCTTGTTCGTTTCTCGTTTACCGATGTACACTATTTCCCCGTCTGGATCGACATCGCAGCACTAGTGGTATTCACTGTTGTGTTTACGGTCGGCACGATGTACCTGCACAAGAGGACCATGCCGAAAAGGATGTGAGGGTAAAACAGCCGGAAATTATTGTTTCCAGACCTCGACCATGGATTGATCGCCGTGATACCCGACAAACTCTGAAAGTGCGGGCAGCCCGATTTTTCTCTTTTTATGCCTTGCATCAGAGGGATCGTTGAAGTACAAAAATTTGTCATCGATGCCGGTCACTGCAACCCAGTGGGGCAGGTCTTCTTTGCTGTAAAACAAGGTGTTTGTCACGATCAACGGAACATGATTCGAAAAAAGAGACTCACGGAGGATTTTGCCAGTGATTGTTACCTGTCTTTCGCGGACACCCAGTTTTCTGCACCGGGCTCTTCTTTCGTAAAACTGCTCCTTAAGCAACAGCATGGCCGGACTGTCAAGTGGCGGAACGAACGTATCAACAAAATCAATTCCCCCTGTATTACTGGTAACTCTTACGGAAAATCCACGGGCAGCCGCTGAATAAGCCAGACCATACCTGCTGGTTCCACAGACTGCTACGAGGTTTCCCTCCCTCCAGATGTCGATCTCCAGATCCTTTCCGAGGCGCAGGTCATGATCTAGGTATTTCATGGCCATCATCAGTGAAGCCGGGCCGCACGTGATGTCGTAGTGCTGCCGGTAAAAGGGAATACTCAGATGGATCGACGCTCCGTGCTCAGCCTGCATGTCTTGTCCTCATGTTTTGTGTGATTTGGATGGCTACGATCAGGAAAGGACACGGCATTATAAAATGATATCCTGAACCTTTCTTTTCACGTTACTTCACCGGTAAACTCCGTATTCCAGTACCAGGGCCACAATAAAGATCCCGACTCCGGCAAGTGCGATGGGCAGCGTGTAATTTTTCACCACGGCCTTGATATCGTCCCCGGTGGTCCGCTGGACCAGCCAGAAGTAGGGATCGGTCACGTAGGACACAACACACGACCCGGCACCGATGAGAAGGATGAGCGGGAGCGGGTGGATGGCACCGACTACGGCCGATCCTGCGAGTACTTCTGCCGTGATCACCGCGGTAACCACCCGTGAACCCTGCGCAGTCTCGATCAGTGCGGCGAGGATGAATGGGACGAGAATGATGGGGATCAGCAACGTCAGCTGGCCTAAGGCGATTTGGGCAAATCCGCTCTTGACGATCACAAACCCGAGTGCCCCCGCCCCGCAGATATCAAAGATGATCATGCCTGCGTGTTTGGCTCCCCCGGACAACCCCTGTGTCCGCACTGTTGAAGGAGCGAGGGCAATAGCGGTCACTGCGCCAACAAGCATGATGAAATTGATAATACTGACATGCGACAGGTTCAGGAGCAGAAAGGAGACCGGAATGGCAATCAGGATTGCAATAAACGGAGCCCATGCCCGCCAGTGAATCCCTTGGTTCAGGACCGGATTTTCGGCCCCATAACTTTGAGGAGGCAGAGCTTCCGGTTTATCTTTCTCTGTGGTGAAAGAAGCCGGATGGACGAACCGGAAGTACAGGAGGATTCCACCCAATAGCAGAAGCGAGAGCGGGATAGATACAGCGTCAAAGACGAGCGGGCTCATTCCCCCGGAGAATGCTTCGTAGAGCGGGATGACCACCGGTGTGGGGTAGATGAGAGCATAGGAGATGATGCTCCCGACCGCAGCAAGATACAGGAGCACGTTGCGCTTCGTCCTGTCTTTCTCAAGGCTGTCGAGGATCGGGTTTAACATGATATACGCGGTGACACAGCAGGTAATCGGCACTGCCAGAAGATACCCCGATACCCCGGCAATCACCGGGGGATTTTTCACGTACCTCCGGATATCGGCAACGATCTCTTCGATCTGGTGCTGCTCCTGCAGGAGTTTTGCAATGACTGCCCCGCAGAGGATGATGATGCCAAATGCCGAAAATACCTTGCCGACACCTGCGACGATCCCAACCAGAGTAGCGTCGGGTGTCATACCCGCAAGGAGCCCGAACAGGATTGCCCCGCCAATCAGGGTGAAGAACGGGGATATCCTGTACCACAGGCTGACAATGGTGATGAGGATAAGGGTGATCGCAAACGCGATGAGGGGATCCATGGTTAATATACCTGCAACCGGAAAGAAAAAGACTTGGAAATGTATCCGTCACTTCCTGCCTTCCAGGTTACCCTGTCCCAAGCCTGAAAAATTCCTGTGATGCTGAGCGGAATTACCCGGTTCGCGAGAGGGCATCTTACGCGATCGCATGGATCACCTGGTTACTGCCCCGGTGATCTTCCGGATCACCGGCACCATCGCCTCGTTCATTTTGTATATTTTATGATTCGAGCGATAGTAGGAATCGATAAGACCGCCATCTTTGAGTTTTTTCAGGTTATACGAGATAAGGTTCTGCGGCTCTTCAAAGACATAGAAGAACTCGCAGACGCAGTGGTCCCGTTTCAGGAGCATCAGGACGATCTTTAAGCGGAGCGGGTGGGCGAGCAGTTTCATGAGGGTGTGTAATTCCGTTACCGTCTCCCGCTCGAGCATCTCCTTCTCGGCACGGAGTTCGTCTTCCCAGTCGCTTCGCAGGGCGCAGTCGGCAGGGCAGCAGCGGGCAGTTGCCATGGTACGAGATAGGCACGAAGAATACAAAAGGTGCTCGCTGGAATCACCTCCCGGGTATTTGAGAGGATCGCGGCTCTTCAATTTTTCTTGAAATCCGGTTCCGGGGTATATAGCACTCCCCGATCCACGGTTCATGCAGTGATGAAAGATATGGATTACGAAACCGTAAAAATTGCAAAAGTGACCGGCAAATGCCCGGCCTGCGAGGATTATGCTGAAAAGAATTCCACAACCCCGCCAAAGATTGCCGTGATGGCCTGCGAGGGGGCATGTGCCCGGGGCGAGGTGGCCCGGAGGGCTGCAAACCTTGTCGCCCACCGGCTCGCCCGCGACCGGACGGTGCGGATCTGCCTTGGGGGAGCATTCACCAAAGATACCGGCCAGCGGAACCTGGTCCGGAGAGCTGAAAAGGTGATCGCGATTGAAGGATGTTTTATCAACTGCTCGTCGCGGATGATGGAAGGGGTCATTCCGGAACTCCGGCCGGCAATCGTGCGGGCGGACCTGATCTACAATCTCGACCTGCCGTTTGGAATCGATGAGGTACCGGACGAGATGTTCACGGTGTACGCGTACAAAGTTGCCGAACAGGTGGTAAAAGACCACGTGACACCTGCAGCCTGTTGCGGCAATCCTGAAAAGGAATCCCTTTGCGCTAGTGGCGGGTGTACACCGAAACGCTCCGGTGGCTGCGGGCAGTAAGAAAAGAGCGGCAAATTACCGCTTTTTTTGATCCCCTTCCCGGAAAAAAGAGCTTCATATTCGCATTCCGGCAGGGTTTATGGGGTCCGGATAGGCTAAATTACGTAGCGAAAAAAGCCTGAATGTAAGGGCCTTTGGGAGCCATCCGGTGAGGGGGTTTCCTGCCGTATTTTGGCAATCAGGGCGAAATTATGGTGTATTTTCCACAGGGGCTAAAAAGAGAGGATTTACGGGGTTTTCCGGATCGATGTCGGGGAAAAGAAGCCTTAATTGGGCTTATTTTACTTATTGACCTTAATCCCCTCTTTCTCGATAAAACAAAAGGGATCTTCTGCCAGATAGTCCCCGTCAACCGCATGCGCCCGGACCCGGCACCCGCCCCCACAGAGATCACGATAGGTGCAGATCCCACACCGTCCCCCGAACCGGACATCCTTTTCCCGGAACCGGGCAAATACAGGGTTCTCCCCGTCCGACCAGATCTTGCTGAAAGGCTGTTTTCTGATATTCCCGACAAGAAATTCCGGCGAGCGGGCGAACTGGCAGGGATACACGTTCCCCCGGGTGTCAATATTTGCCACCCGGGTGCCGGCACTGCATCCGCCTTGCAAAGATTCGAGCAGCTCGCGGGCATCAGCGAGATCTTCCAATCCATCCCTCTCCATTGATGCGAGCAGATGGATGCAATCCTGCGGGGCATCTACGGTCAGGTACTCCATAGCGGCGGGATCCGTCTCCTTTGCTTTTCGGTAGAGAAGACTGAGGGCACCGATAACCTCGTCCCGGTCCAGTTGCAACCGGGCATAGGATTCGTTCCCTCGTCCGGTTGGCACGAGCCAGTACAGGCAGAACCGGGAGGCACCGAGGGAAAGCGAGAGGTCGACAAGCGCTTCTAATTCATGGCAATTCTCTTTCGTGAGCGTGACCCGGACCCCGCACCGGAGCCCCGCCTCCGTACAGGCAGCAAATGCCTTTACCGTCTGCTCAAACGCACCAGGGAAATTCCGGAACCGGTCATGCGTCTCAGCGTTCGCACCATCCAGCGATATTCCGGCATATTCGATCCCGCTTTCTTTGATCCTGCGGGCAATATCCGGCGTTATCAGCGTACCGTTTGTGCTGAGTGCCATCTTGAGGCCGCGGCTCCTGGCATGCATCGCCAGTTCCCAGATATCCGCACGCATCAGGGGTTCCCCACCGGTGAACAGGATGAGCGGGACACCCATAGCTGCCAGATCGTCGATTACTCCGAATGCCTCGGTAGTTGAAAGCTCTCCTTCTGTTGTGCGTCCCGGTCCTGACCTGCTGTAGCAGTGCGTGCAGCTCAGGTTGCAGCGATCCGTGAGGTTCCAGAAGACCACCGGCCGGTACATCCCGGTAAACGCAAGGAGGCTGCTCGGCACATCACCCTGCGGTTTGTGCCGGTGCTTCATCATTCCGCTGACCGTTCCCCGCCCGTGCATGCATTGTGTTATCCGGTTCATCAGACACCACCGCCGTTCTCCCGCATCCGTACATTCGGCACGCGCTTGAACTCCCGGGTACTGAAGAGGACGGTATAATCCGGGCAGCCAGTCTTCTCTGCAACCGCCTTCACTTCGTCCAGCACCTGGTCTTTGCTATAGCCGTGGTGGACCGTGTAATGAGTGTACTCCCAGCGACCCGGTACCGGCCTGCGTTCATAACAATGGGTAACAGCGGGAAATACTGAGAGACGTTTTCCGGGATCATTTTCTCCAGATCCTGCCGGTTTCCATGCCACAAGAGCATTTGCGATGATCCCGACCTTTCTCTGATCAATACGTGCCCGGAATTTCCTTATGATCCCTGCTTCCTTCAGGTGCCCGATCCTTTCCATTACTTCGCAGCCGGTGAGGTCCAGTCGGTTTCCGATCTCTTCGAAAGGAGCCGGAACAAACGGGAGGCCCCGTTCCAGTTCCCGGAGTAATTCGACATCAATCGGATCCATGAGGAACCTCCCCGGATTGTGCGGGCAAAAAGGAGAAGCGCACATCTATTTTTATCTTTTTTACCGTTGGCAGATCAAGCACATCGGAGGCTGAAATTCCGGTCCTGTCCAGAATTTCATGCAGAACCCGTTGGACTCCTTCCCCGTCCTGTGCTGCAATCGTGAACCAGAGGGAGTAGGAATGATCCCGTCTGAAATTGTGCGATACTTCCGGATAACTGCTGATGATGGCTGCAATTTCGTTCACTCTCTCTTCTGGCACACGGAGGGCAACCAGGGTTGCGGCGTGCAGACCGAGATGGCGGGATTCCAGTACCGGGGATATGCCCCGGATAATTCCTGCTTCTTCCAGCCGTTGCATCCGGCCGAGAATCCCGGTCTCGGTAATGCCCAGCCGTTTAGCGATTGAGTTCCATGGCCGGGATACCAGCGGGAGATCGTCCTGAAGAACATTAAGTATGGCCAGATCGGTCTGGTCCGGTTCAAATCGGGTGGGACTGCTCACGGTTTCACCCCGGCAGGTTGGTACGGGCACCACGGGTCCTCGCCGCAGCACTCCCCGCTGATTGCCTCCGGGGTTGCAAGCCCGTCGCACCAGAGCGGGGTGGTTGCATCTTCCCGCCGGTACGCCCGGGCCCGGCACCCGCCGCACCTTGTTTTGAAATCGCACCGGCCGCACTTTCCCGTGAGGAGATCCGGATTGCGGAGTGCCGTGAAGAGCGGGGAGTTGTTCCAGATCTCCGAAAATGGAGTGGTCCGCACATTACCGGCGCTGACCGGCAGGTAGGGGCAGGGCGTTACATCTCCGTTGGCAAATATCCGGCAATAGGTGATGCCGGCAAGGCAGCCGCGTCCCCATACCGGGTTTTGTATGCCCTGCTCATCAGCGATACGAAGGAACTGCGGGGCGCAGGTCGGACGGATGTTAAGGTCGCTGTCCCTGTACCGGATCAAGATCTGCCGGATCAGTTCTTCGTACTCCTCCGGGCTGCGGGACTCGATCTTCCGGGCCCGCCCGGTAGGGACGGGGAAGAAGAGCTGGTAGGTCCGGACCCCAAGGGAAGTCCCGAGTTCTATCACATCTTCGACATCACGTATGGCAGATCGCATCAACGACATATTGATCTGGACCCCGATTCCTGCATCGCGGCAATGCCCGATGGCCTGCACGGCTCTCTCCCATACGCCGTCAAGACCCCGGAACGAGTCGTGAACTTCCGGGTGTTTCGAATCCAGGCTGATGGCCACCGCCCGGATACCCGACTTACGGAGTTTTACCGCGGTATCGTGGTTGATGAGGTACCCGCTGGTACCCATGACCATCCGGAGGCCCTGCACCATGCCGTACCGGGCAATATCATACACATCCTCACGGAGCAGGGGCTCGCCCCCGCTCAGCACGACAACCGGCCTGCCGGTCGCCCGGATCTGGTCGATGACCGCAAATGCCTCCTGCGTCGAGAGCACTCCGTCTGCTTCCTGTTCGCCTGCATCCACGTAACAGTGGGAACACTTCAGGGGGCACCTGAGGGTGATATTCCACGAGATGATACGCGGTGCATTCACCGTACCGTTCAATGTTTCAGTCCCTTTACCAGATCGAAGCGATCAAGGTTCATCACTTTGGTCCAGGCTGCCACGAAGTCGTGCAGGAACTTCTCCGGGGAGTCCGCACTTCCATAGACTTCTGCCAGGGCCCGGAGCTGGGAGTTCGAACCGAAGATGAGATCGACACGCGTGCCGGTCCACCGGACTTCGCCAGTCTTGCGATCGTGTCCTTCAAACACATCAGCGTCTTTCGAGACCGCCTTCCACTCCGTACCCATGTCGAGCAGGTTCACGAAAAAGTCGTTGGTGAGAGCTTCTGGCTTTTTGGTAAAAACGCCGTGCCGGGTCTGTCCGGAGTTGGTGTTCAGCACGCGCAACCCGCCGACGAGCACCGTCATCTCGGGCGCGGTCAGGGTCAGCAGTTGCGCCTTGTCAACCAGCAACTCCTCCGCCGATGCGGCAAATTTGCCCCCAAGGTAGTTGCGGAAGCCGTCTGCCTTTGGTTCGAGCACGGCAAAGGATGCCACATCGGTCTTTTCCTGCGAGGCATCCATGCGTCCCGGCGTAAAGGGGACCTTTACCGCATGGCCGGCATTCTTCGCTGCCTGCTCGACACCGGCGCAGCCGGCCAGGACAATCAGGTCGGCGAGCGATACCTTTTTGCCTCCTTTTTGCGCCTTGTTGAACTCGCTCTGGATACCCTCCAGCGCCGTGAGCACATTCGCCAGCCGGGCCGGCTGGTTGACTTCCCAATCCTTCTGCGGCGCCAGGCGGATACGGGCACCGTTGGCACCACCGCGCTTGTCGGAGCCGCGGAAGGTGGAGGCCGAGGCCCACGCGGTTGAGACCTGTTCGGAAACCGACAGGCCGGACGCCAGGATCTTCTTTTTGAGGGAGGCAATGTCCTTTGCATCGATCAGTTTGTGATTGACGGCGGGGATGAGGTCCTGCCAGATGAGTTCTTCGGCAGGAACTTCCGGGCCGAGATAGCATGCACGGGGACCCATGTCGCGGTGCGTCAGCTTGAACCATGCCCGGGCAAATGCGTCCGCGAGCTGGTCCGGGTGCTCGTAGAAACGACGTGAAATCTTTTCGTAGGCGGGGTCGAACCGCAGGGAAAGATCCGTAGTCAGCATACCGGGCGGGCGACGCTTCGATTTGTCGTGGGCATCCGGAACCGTATCGGCGGATATGCCCCCCTTCGGCTGCCACTGGTACGCACCGGCCGGGCTCTTTATCAGTTCCCACTCGTTCTCGAACAGGATCCGGAAGAAGTTTTTGCTCCATTTCGTCGGCGTACTGGTCCAGGTGACTTCCAGGCCGCTGGTAATCGTGTCCCCGCCCTTGCCGGTACCGAAGCTGCTCTTCCAGCCCAGGCCCTGCTCCTCGATGCCCGCTGCTTCGGGCTCAGGTCCCACATGGGTCGCCGGGCCGGCGCCGTGGGTTTTGCCAAAGGAGTGACCCCCGGCGATGAGTGCAACGGTCTCCTCGTCGTTCATGGCCATGCGGGCGAAGGTCTCGCGGATATCCTTTGCCGCTGCGACCGGGTCCGGGACACCGTTCGGGCCTTCCGGATTGACGTAGATAAGCCCCATCTGCACGGCAGCGAGCGGCTTTTCGAGGTTCCGGTTGCCGGAGTAGCGCTTGTCATCCAGCCACTTGTTCTCAGAACCCCAGTATACGGCTTCTTCCGGCTCCCAGACATCAGCACGGCCGCCGGCAAAGCCGAAGGTTTTGAACCCCATCGACTCCAGGGCGACGTTGCCCGCAAGGATCATGAGATCGGCCCAGGAGATTTTCCTGCCGTACTTCTGCTTGATCGGCCAGAGCAGCCGGCGTGCCTTGTCAAGGTTCGCGTTGTCGGGCCAGCTGTTGAGGGGCGGGAACCGCTGCTGGCCGGCACCGGCACCGCCGCGACCATCACCCATACGGTACGTGCCGGCGCTGTGCCATGCCATGCGGATGAACAGGGGCCCGTAGTGGCCGAAGTCCGCCGGCCACCACTCCTGCGAGCCGGTCATCAGTTCACGGAGATCCTTCTTCACGGCCGCCAGGTCGAGTTTCCTGAATTCCTCAGCGTAGTTGAACTCCCCGCCCATCGGGTTGGAGAGGGAAGAGTGCTGGTGAAGAACCTTCAGGTTCAACTGGTTCGGCCACCAGTCACGGTTGGACCTGACCTGCCCGGTTGACTGTTTGTTTTCCCCGCTCATTGCCGGGAGCTTGCTATCGTCAGTCATAACATCATCTCCTATCGTTGTATGGTTTTATCCACGGTGATGCCTTTTAGTGTTCCTTTTGCCCGCCCAGCTAACGGTTACTTCAGCAGCGGATATGGTTACGGAGTTCTGGTTGTCAACAACCGGAATACCCTGCTCTGTCGTGAGGGTTTTCCTTGCCACGGTGGATCAATGGAAGAATTGCCCCGGTCATATTTAATAAGATAGGGTTTCGGGCATAAGTCGTATTCAACGATACCGGCAGGAGGCAGCCCATACATGATAACTGTCAAAAAAGTGAAATGGGGATCTATTCCCGTTTCCCGAGCTGATGGTCGAGACAGAACAAATGGCCGGGAACATCACCGACTATTTTGGCTCTTCTCCAAATTTTAGGAAATTAAATTATCTAACGAAATTTTTCCAATTGTCGACGAACAATGTTTCTTTGTTGAAGTAGGTGGTTAAAGATGAATAACTAAGTCTGTTTATATGAAAACCGCCATGCCAAGGTGCAACCCGACGAGTCGTCGCGCCGACCCCCTCAAAGGAATTCTGGCGAATGGACTTCGCACTTATGGGTAATGGTCACCACGAGGGCTTTGATCGCACGCATAAAATCCGATTCAGTTGCAAGGAGCGGGCAGACTTCAGGTTCCGCAGCAATCACCTCTGCTGCAAAGGAAAGCAGCATCACCTGGGAAAATTCATCGAGATGTCCAGCCCGCTCACGTGCTTTGTTACGGTCCTCCGGTTTGCTGACACGGTTCACGACCAGAATAATATGTTCGATTCCCAGTTGTCGTGCGAGAGCAGCAGATTCCCGTGCCACGGAAAGAGCATTGTAGGAGGGATCCGCTACAACAACCGCACAGGTAAATCCATCAGCGACCGCCCTGCCGAAATGCTCAAGACCGGCCGGCGTGTCCAAAAGGATAACCTCATCGTTGAGGAGCCGCATGTGCCGGAGGATTGCGGTAAGAAGCGTGTACTCGGCACAGAGGCAGCCGGAGCCGGCCTGCCTGACCCCGCCCATGACAAGGAGCCGCAGGTTATCCGCGACAGGAATAGAGAACCGGTCCACCACATCGCTCACATCCGGGTTAAGCGTGAGGAGACCGCCCGGAGAAATGTCCGGGCCGGCCCCAATCTTTTCCCGGAGATACTCAGTGCTCTTTGATACCGGGATTATCTGCTCCGCTTTCTCTGGAGGTACTCCCAGGGTCACCGCGAGATTCTGCTGGGGGTCGCCGTCAATGGCAAGCACCCGGAATCCTTCCTGTGCAAACAGGTGGGCGAGGAGGGCGGTAATGGTGGTCTTACCGACCCCGCCTTTGCCGGTAATGAGGATACGGATCCCGTCCTTGCCCGCAACGTGAGGAATATGACTGTTTCCTGCGAGGGGTGCGCCTCGTGGTTCCCTGGACCGGCTCATATCCCGAGCTCGGTCCGCTTGCGTTCGATGTGGTCCGAGATGAGCACCGCAGCTTTTGCCGGGTCTGGTTCTACGGCGAAACTCGCGTTCACCGCGCCTTTCAGCCCCTCGGTCAGGAGCGACACGGTTGCAGGGCTTCCCGCAATGTGCGGCATCACGCCGAGAACCGTGTAAACCCCGGAGGCAACGAAGTATGCCCCGATGGAGACTGCTTTCTGCGAGTACCATTCGGGTGCCGCACCGGCAATGGGCAGTTTGTGGATCGGCACATTGAGGGCATTGCCGAGTTCCGCTGCGAGCACCAGAATACGGGAGTTATCAACGCAGGAGCCCATGTGGAGCACCGGCGGGATCTTCAACGACTCGCAGACTGCCCTGAGGTCAGCACCTGCCAGCGATGCGGCCTCGGGCCGGAGGAGACCGGCTTTTCCTGATGCGATCGCAGCGCAGCCCGTCTCGACACAGAGAATATTTCTCCTGATCAGTTCCTTTGCCAGTGTCACGTGGCCGGAGTCCTGCTTCACGTGCGGGTTGTTGCACCCGACAATCCCGACCGCACCCCGGATCTTGCCGGCAGCGATCAGGTCGATGAGCGGTTTAAACGAGCCCCCGAGTGCGTTCTTGATCGCCTCATTGGAAAATCCCGCCATGACCGGGACCGGCTCTCCCGGGATCAGGACACGCTGGGGGTTCCGGTTTTTGTAGTTCTCCACAGCCATCCGTACAATTGCCTTTGCCGTGAGATACGCATCCTCCGCATGGAAATCAAAGAAGTACGAGCCCGGGATCGTGGCTTTCGAACTCGTGGAGATGATTTGTGTATGGTAGCAGCTGGCAGTCCGGGGGAGCGAGGGGAAGATACACTGGTAGTCCACGACCATTGCTTCAAGGGCGCCGGTTGCGATAATTAATTCCTGGTTGAGATGGTTTCCCGTCATCGGGATGCCCTTTCTCATGAGCAGTTCATTGCCGGTACAGCACATCCCGACAAGGTTGATGCCTTTCGCACCGTACTTCAGGGCGAGTGCCTTCATCTCCGGATCAGCAACCGCTTTCACCATCACTTCGGAGAGCATTGGGTTGTGGCCGTGCACCGAGATGTTCACGTGATCCGCTTTCAGCACGGCCAGGTTCATCTTTGAGCTGGTGATCGTGGGAGTGCCGAACAGGATATCCGAAACCTCGGTGCCGATCATTGATCCGCCCCAGCCATCCGAGAGCGAGGTGCGCAGTCCCTGGAGCAGGATGTTGACATAATCCGCCCCGACTCCCATCTGGACGCGGTGCATGGAGTCAACTACTTCACGGTCAATGCCCCGTGGGGTAATACCGAGTTTGTCCCAGATCTCCCGGGTTGCTTTCGGGGCACGGTTCAGGAACTGGAGCGTGTTCTTCCTCATGCCATACTCGTCTAACATGGCGCCGCCCAGTTCAGCGGCAAGCTGCTCCGGTTTCTTTCCTTCAGTGCTGATACCGTATTCCTTGCAGATCTTCTGGAGTTTTTCTTTGTCGGTGATTGCATAGTCTTTGGTCTTTCCGGTGCCGAGAAGATACAGCGTCTCGACAATATCGCGGCCATGGTCCGAATGTGCCGCTGCTCCCGTAGCGATCATATCCAGCAGGTTGCGGGAAACGATCAGGTCGGCATCGGCACCACAGACGCCACGGACGCGGTGGGGTGGGATGATCCGGCAGGGCCCCATGGTGCACCGCGAGCAGGATGTGCCGGCTTCACAGTATTTGCAGGGAGGCTGCTGCATCTCGTACCGGTCAAAGACCGTCTCGATGCCCTCCCGCATCGTGATCTCAAGGATCGGTTTGGCGTTCTCATCGATCGTTCGCTCTTCTTTTTTCTGCTCGATCAAAGCCGGGTTCAGGAGCGACATTCTCGCCCTGTCGAGCTCGCAGACATCGAGTTTCTCCCGGATCAGCTGGGGTTTTGGTTCTTCTGGCATCGTCCATCACACCATATCATTTGGATATCTGGTAATCCATCAAGGGTGTATATATCACTTGCCTCAAGCGTGCGGGTGCCTGCGGGAGTCTGGCTATGGCGGAAGCGTATTGCAGACCTTCTTCCATATATCCTGCCGAAATGTTCTATAATTTTGATCAGGGTAGGAGATTGGCTGAGGTACTGAATGGCAATCGATCCGATCTGCAAAATGACCGTGGATGAGAAGACTGCGAAGTTTACCCGTGAGTATAAGGGAAAGAAATACTACTTCTGTGAACAAGGCTGCAAGAAGACGTGTGACACTGATCCGGCAAAGTACGCGTGAATTATCCGGTGACTATAGAAGAACACTTCCCCGGGTAAAATGCTCTTTTCGGGATTCGATACGTCGAAAAACTACGGTCTTCTCTTGCCTTATTTTCCAGGAAAAACCGGCGCTTTGAAAAAAAAGAGCCTCATATTCGCATTCCGGCAGGGTTTCCGGGGCCCGGATGGGCTAAACTAAGTGGCGAAAAAAGCCTCGGTAAAAAGGCTCTTTGTGGGCTTTGGGAGAGGGTCTTTCCTCCCGTATTTTGGTAAACAGGGCGAAATTATGGCGCATTTCCCACAGGGGCTAAAAAGAGAGTGTTTACGGGGTTTTCCGGATCGATGTTGGGGAAAAGAAGCCTTATTTGGGCTTATTTGACCTCAGGGTCCTGACCCTACCCAAATTCGCCACTGTCTGCTTTGCGCAGTGCCAGTTGATCGGTATGGTGTATCATCCCCGGGACATGGGCAGGGGCCATATTCTTTCGTTTCACAAGATACCGGCATTTCGGGGGATCAGAAGGAGAGGTCCTTTCAACCTTTTCGATCCTGAGCACGATATAGGGACACTGGCCGAACGTGCCGAACTCCAGCCTGCGCAGGAATCCCGAGATCGTATTGTACTGGTAGCGGGTCAGGCCAAACCATTGCCGGAGTTCGTGAACGGTTACCCACCGCTCATCGGCGCCATTCTCCACCATATACTGTTCAAGCAGTTCAGGGATACCGGAATATTTTTTCATCCTGGTGGCAGCCCCATCTGGGGTTGTGGTGTTGATCCGGAAGAGCAGCTGGAACAGTTCTCATCGCAGTTCGTATCGTTGGCAGTTGTCTGTTGTGTCATGGTCTGATTCATCCTTGTCAGTGTGTAATAATCCGCTGCATCAGCGGGGTGTCTGATAGTCAGTCGCGCTTCTCTTCCTCGGTGACCTGTGCAAGGATCTCTGCTGTAGGGCCGATATCGATGATCTTCCCGCCCCGCATCAGCGCCACGCGGTCACAGACATCCCGGACGAAATCCATGTCATGCGAAACCACGATGAACGTCTCGTCCATTTCGTCCCGTGCATTCAGGATAGAGTGCTTCACATCCTGCTTGGTGATCGGGTCCATGGTGCCGGTCGGCTCGTCAAGGATTATGAGGCGCGGTTCCCTGATGAGCACCTGTGCAAGGGCAACACGGTGCCGCTCCCCGTCCGAGAGTTCGCCCGGGAACCGGTTCAGGATCTCCTTTGATTTCTCTTCAGTGAACCCGGCCATCCGGAGCGTGACTACCGCTTTCCGGATTGCCAGCTCCTTGGGGAAATCCAGCCCGATCGAGTCGGTGAGATTGTCGATCACCGTGCGGTGGGGGAAGAGGTCGTATTCCTGGTGCAGGAGCCCGATGTATTCTTTGGCCCTCCCCCGCTGGTCGATGCCGGGTCTGGTCATGTCTACCCAATCCTCACCGATCAGGATATTCATCTCTCCGCTTGTGGGCTCGATGATGCCGGAGATGATCCCGGAGAGGGTGGTTTTTCCCGCCCCGCTCTTCCCGATGATGCCGAAGATCTCTTTCTTTGCCACATCGAATGTGACCATGTTCACCGCTTTTACCACGCCGCGATCTACTGAAATGTATCTTTTGGTCACGTCCCGGGCCGAGAGGATCTTCCCTCCCAGTTCTACCGGGACCGACTCCTCGATCTCGTGGTAGTCTCTGGCAAACGAGCGGATCACCATCTTTGGTGACCCGATGGTAGCGATCTCCCCATCCACGAGGAGCATCGCACGGTTTGCCATATCCTCAATCACCTGCGAGAAGTGCGAGGTGACAACCATCCCCATCGTATTCTTCTTTGCCGCCTCGATGAGCATCGCGTGGACCAGCCGGGCAGTCTGCGGGTCAAGGGTTCCTGTAGGCTCATCGGCAAAGAGCATCGATGGGTTCTTCGCCAGCTGCCGGGCCAGCACCACCCGCTGCTTCTCCCCCCCCGAAAGATCGCGGGCGATATGCAGCATCCGGTGGGAGAGTCGCACCTGGTCGATGAGATCTGCGGCCCGGTTGATCGCGTGCTCCTGCGGGTAGCGGATGTCATCGAGTGCATGGAGCACGTTCTCGATCACCCGGTCATCGCCATAGAGGGCGAACGTCCGCTGGAACATGATCGCGGTCCGGTTCATGACCCGCCCCTTCATCCCGTCCGTCTTCTCGCCCCAGAGATCAATATCGGCAGCCACGAGTTCGCCACCGCACTCAGGACATTTCTTACCGGCCCGGCTCTGCATATCCATGAACATACAGCGGTCACAGGCTGCCATGTGGTAGACGATGGAGCCTTTTGTCGGGGGCTGTTCGACCCCACGGAGGAGGTGCATGAGCACACTTTTCCCGGCACCACTCCTCCCGATAACGCCCATGATTTCACCTTCCGGGATCTCGAAGGACACATTATTCAGGACCCGTGTGTCATCGAAATCCATGCTGAGGTCGTGTACGCTGATAAATGGTTTTGGCATGATGGTATCTCCCTTCCTAATCAGCTTGTTTTTCGTCTGCGGCTGGTTCTTTGGGTATCACCCGGCGCTCGCATCCCCCGTCACATGTCGTGCAGGGCCCAAGTCCCCGTCCTATTACCCGGCCCCGTTTCAGCGGCCCGGTCCCGTCAAAGTTCGGCATGGAAAAACCTCATGATCGCTCTCATTGGATTATTACGCATATGAGCATAAAGATTTAGGGATTGGATACTAAAAATGGCTGTGGGGAACCGGTGCCGGTATACAGGGCATCCCAACCGTGATAATAAAAAAAGGGCTTTGCTACTTCACGGTACTTTTATCTTTGGGGCATTTCGGGCACCGGCCTTCCGCTGCTTTTGTACAGCCGGCCATCTCAATTCCTTTCCCGTTGACGAGTGCGTCTGCGATCTTGCGCCGTGCCTCATGGAGATCGCGCCATGCAGTCTTGCGCGAGACCCCGAGTTTTTCTGCCGCCTCTTCCTGTTCGAGCCCTTCCAGATCGATGAGCCGTATCAGCTCGATCTCGTCCGGCTGCAAAGAGATCCCCTGACCCCCGGCCTCAGGACAGCAGCAGGGTTTGTAACAGCGGGATTCCCCGGTGCCGGTTATGGTGCGCCGGAGCCGGGGTCTTCCCCGGCGGGGGCACTCAGTCACCTCAATATTTTCATCCGCTGCCATAGTCTGCTCCTGATTATACAGTGTATCCGGAATACTATAACATGTTATCCGGGGTTACCGGAAGAATTCATTGGTATCGGGGGCCTGATGATTTCTTTGGACCGGGCGTTCCTGGACAAGATATCTCTTGATGATCCGGTAGGGAGGTGTCGTTTCCTGGAATTTTTCCACACGTGCCACCTTATACCGGCATGAAAAGAATGGCCCATAATGTATCTTACTTAAAAACCCTGAAATTGCCGGTCCATTTGATTCGGCCAGATGAAAATACGTACGGAACTCCTGGACGGTGATCCACTGATCTGACCTCCCTGAGTCCTCCATGTACTGGTCCAGCAGTCCGGGAATATCCGTGTGTCTGGTCATGGCACGCTCTTTAAGGGGACACTCTTAAAAAACGGTTGTGGAATTTCCTTACTGGCACCTTGGGCCGTGGCCGCAGCGGTGGCGCGCTTCTTTTGCCGCTTCTCCGGATCCGCAGCAGCAGGAATTACCGAATTTTAAGGTGGACGTGCATTCATCCCGGTGGCTTATGCCCTCTTCATGGTGCTCGTGGATCTCACCGCATGCGCAGGTGTGTCCGGTGGTGCTTGCTCCTGTGGTTACCTCAGGCTGGTTCTTGTTGGTTTTTTGTGTTGTTGGTTCAGGCATGGTGTCACCATGGGTACGGATTCCCGTACTATAATTACACATATGCGCATAAATCATTTAAACCATTGTAACCTGACAGCGTGTAGATTGATGGGGCTCTTCCAAGGTCCCCCGACTCACTGCAGAAGAGAAAAGGCTCATCCCCTTCACAGATCGATATTTAAGTATGTCCTCCCGGCTTACCCTCACCGTCCTTGTCGATAATACCCCCATGACGGATCACGATCTCTGTGCTGAGGCCGGGCTCTCGTTTTTCATCGAAACTGCTCAAAAGAAGATCCTCTTTGATACCGGCTTGTCGGGACTGTTCCTTGCCAATGCAGAGAAGATGGGAATCAGCCTCCGGGACCTGGACTTCCTTGTCCTGTCGCACGGGCACATCGATCACACCGGAGGGCTTGCCACGCTCGCCCGGCACCTTGCTGGTGCAACACCGGATGAGAGGCAGCCCCGGGTCCCTCACCTCATTGCCCATCCCCGCTGCTTCTGGCAAAAAGAAAAAGAAGGCCGGCAAAACGGCTCGGAGGTGAGTGAAGAGGAGGCCCGGCGACAGTTCCCGGTCAGTCTGTCGGAAAAACCGGTCTGGATTACCGATGACCTTGTTTTCCTCGGGGAGATCCCCCGGAGGTTCGCCTTCGAGCAGGGAGATCCGGCGAAGCGGATGATTCACACTCCCGATGGGAACATCGAACCGGATTGCCTGCCCGACGACACGGCTCTCGCGTTCCGCTCAGCAGAAGGTCTCGTTATCATCACCGGGTGCTCGCATGCGGGGATCTGTAACATCACGGAGTACGCAAGAGATGTCTGCGGGGAACGGAGGGTTGCCGATATCATCGGCGGGCTCCACCTGCTTTCACCAGGTCCGAAACAGCTTGCAAAAACCGGAAAATACCTGAACCGCCTTCATCTCAATGCCCTGCATGCCTGCCACTGTACCTCCCTTCCGGCAAAACTTACTCTTGCAGACTATTGCCCGATGCAGGAAGTTGGTGTCGGGATGACGTTTGCATGGTAGGGATACGGAATTTTTTTTGGGACCTGTTGGTTAACCAATCACGATGAGCAATCGTCCGGTTCCCTGGCATCCATTTTGAGATTCCTGCCGACATGCCGGAAAAACTTCCAGTGCAGGAGCAGGTGGATGATGAGCAGTGCGGTAAAGGCAAAGCTCGTATAGTCATGCATCGTGACCCACTGGCTGCGGGTGATGCCAAGATACATCGACCAGCTGTTTCCTCTCCCCCCTCCCGATGGAAGCACAAGGTATAGCACCAGTCCGGTAATAAGCGATGGGATGAACGTGATCAGACAACCGATATCGACAAGTGCATTGATAGTGACGCGTTTCATGAGAATCCCCATAATTCTCTGAAGGTGTCCGGATTAATAAACACGATGGGGATCGTGGGATCGGGTCATGCAACCGCTTTCCTGCGGAAAAAAAACCACGTTCCCCCAATAAGGAGACCGATACACCCGATAATCCACGAATCCGGGCTGAGAAATGCGATGAGACTGATACAGCTCAAAGCCCCGATACCCGGGATCCATGAAGGGTACCGGCGATGCTCACGGGGCAGCCGGGTACTCCTATAACATTGTTGAATTAATCCGCGAGCTGCAAATCTCTAAATATCCCTTTGATACATATCCACATGCTCTGCCCGGATATGACAGTTCAAATCCGCACAAATTGTGGGAGAACTTCCGAACTCTATCCCGATATCCGTCATATCTGGGAAGTTCCAGCAAGAGTTGACATCTCATGGTCTCAAAAAGTAAAAAGAAGTCAAAGATACCGGTCCACGATACAGTCAAACCTGCCCGTGTGGATACCGCACCATCAGATATTCCCTCAGAAAAATCCGTTGAACAACTGATTCAGCAACTCAAAGATCCTGATGAAATTGTCCGTTCTTCCGCAGCCGGAGCACTTGGACACCGTAAATCGGAAAAGGCTGTTGAACCGCTTATTCTGGCTCTGAAAGATCCCCATGTCTATGTCCGGCACGGGGCTGCATGGGCGCTCGGTGAGATAAGATCAGAAAAGGCAATCGATGCACTCAGGCAGGCACTGAATGATGAGGATGAAATAACGCGGGGGAAAGCAGCCGAGGCGTTGGGAAAAATCCAAGGGAACTGATGTGTATAATTGTCGGGTTCTGATGCGTTGACGGTTATTGAATGATCTTGCCCTTCATAATGAAGGATCGAATCAACCGCTAACGAATCAAAGCCATACCAACAGCGATTACATGATGTGGGATAACAGAAAGAAATTACGGATAATTAAACCCACAACTCCGATACCCGCGATGGGATACCATGTCCTCTCTTTCCCGGAAATTTGAAACTGTGTCAGAAACCCAGTGGCGAATCATTATTCTTACCACGAGTTGTCTTATCCTGCTTTTTTCCCTCTATTCCTTCCTTGCCGGGATCACCACCGTTTTTCCGAATTTATACTATTTCCCGGTGATTCTCCTTGCTTATCGCTATCATAAGAAAGGGGTTTTATATTCTGCTGTTCTGGGTCTGGCATACCTCGTCATGGCGTTGTACTTCCAGTATACAAATTTTCCCGAGATCATCGGTGCATTCTTACGGTTTGTGTCCTTTGTTGCAGTTGCGATTGTCATCGCGTTCCTGTCAGCCACCCTTGAACAGAAGCAACTGGCATATCGCAGCATCAGCGAGTTCAATGAGGGAATCATCTCGAATGCAAATGTCTGGCTGGCCGTTCTTGATGCGGAGGGAACTATCATTGTCTGGAATAAGGCGGCAGAAGAGATCAGCGGTTATTCCGCTGATGAGGTAATCGGGAAAAATATTATCTGGAAATTGATCTATCCTAATCCCGACTACCGGAAAAAAATCTCCCGGACGATCATGACAATTATCCGTGAGCACCGGTATTTTGAAAATTTTGACACAACCATACAGGCAAAGAACGGTGAGATCAAGACGATATCGTGGAATACCCGTGCCATCACTGATGAAACGGGGGTGTTGAACCGGTACGTGGCGATTGGGATCGACATCACAAAACGCCAGCTGGCAGAAAAGGCGCTTGCGGAATCCGAACAACGGTTCCGAAGGACCTTTGATACAGCAAAGGATGGTCTTCTCCTGCTGGATAAGGAGACCGGAAAAATATCACGGGTCAACCCGGCGATTGCAGAAATGTTGGGGTATCCTGCGGTGGACCTCGTGGGGAAGTCCCTGAATGAGATCGGCATTTTAAAAGACCGCGAGGGTTTTTTGGACTTCCGGGAGATGCTCAACGAAACCGGGTTTGTTTTTTTTGCCGATGTTCCGGTGGAGTCCCGTGAAGGGAACCATCTGGATACAGAAGTGTATCTGGTTGATCGTGCAACCCAGGTCCAGTGCAATGTGCGGGATATCACCCGCAGGAAACAGGCCGAAATAGAACTGGTCCGCAGGAACGAGGAACTCCGTGCAGCGAATGAACAGCTGGCTGCGGCAGAAGAAGAACTGCGCCATAATTACGACGAACTGAGCAGAAAAGAGCAGAGCGTGCGGGAGAGCCTCGATATCTACCAGCGATTCTTCCAGACATCGCAGGACTGTGTGTTTATCACCACAAATGACGGGCACTGGGTAGACCTGAACGATGCCGCGGTGGAATTATTCGGGTATTCAGGCCGGGATGAGCTGATGCAGGTGAAGATTCCGGACCTTTATGCAAACCCGGAAGACAGGTCCCGGCACATCCGTATCATTGCGGAAAAAGGGTTCACCAAAGAATTCCCTGTCGACCTGCGAAAGAAGGACGGGATGGTGATGCACACGCTCATCACATCCGTAACCCGGCACGATACTGACGGCAACGTAACAGGATTCCAGGGTACAATCCGCGATATTACCGAACGCAGGCGGACGGAAACTGCATTGCAGCTGGCCCGCAATAAACTGAACCTGCTGAATTCCGTCACGTTCACCGATATCCAGAATGCAATATTCTCCCTGTCCGGGTATCTTGACCTGGAAAAACAGGTCTCCCGGAATGAAAAAATTCAGCAGTATCATGACAAGCAGACGGGGATTGTACGGAGCATCACAGATTCCCTTAAGTTTGCCAGCCAGTACCAGAACCTGGGACTGAAACCTCCCACCTGGCAGAGTGTTACACAGGCATTCCTCTTTGGGATCTCTCATCTCGAGATCTCGGGATTATCCCGGAAACTCGATGTTGAGGGACTGGAGATCTATGCCGATCCGCTCCTTGAGCATGTCTTTTTCACGCTCGCGGAAAATGTTCTCGTGCATGGTAAGACCGCTACCGGGATCCGGTTTTTTTATCAAAAAAGTCCAGGAGGGCTCACTCTTGTCTTTGAGGATAACGGTTCAACGATCCCGGAAGACATGAAAGAAAAAATTTTTGAGCGGAGATATGAGGAGAAGAAAGGTCTGGGCCTTTTCCTTGCACGGGAAATTCTCGGTATTACCGGCATGACCATCAAGGAGACCGGTGAAGCCGGGAAAGGCGCCCGCTTCGAAATCACCGTGCCGGAAGGAGCGTACAGGTTCGCCGGTACTTCGTGAGAAGCCCGGGATGACCGTGATCAGGCAGCCGATATCGATGAGTGCATTGATCGCGACGCGTTTCATATGATGCTCCTCAAGTCTGAATTTGGGAAGCGGGCAATAATAATGTTGGGGAAAGACCCGCATTATTATCATCTTCCGGCAAGACTGTTGATCTATCATGGCCACAAAGGAAATCTTCCACGGCGTTCCGGGTATCCTGCGCCCGTTCAAGGAGTTTATTGAGAAAAACGGACTGAAAAAAGGCGACCAGATCGTCTATTATGGAGTCCCAGGCACCTGCACGCCGTTTGTTGAGCTCCTCGCGTTCGCGGTCAGGTCACTCGAACTGGAGCAGGTATTTGTCCCGTTCGTTGATGAGAGCAGGGTGAAGAGGGTCAGCCATGTCGATCATGTAGGCATGCAGATGCACATGGCACCCGTGAAGTTCAACCCGAAAGCCATCGTCATCATGGGGGGGCTCTCGATGCCCAATGTGCCGGTGAAAGCAGAGCAGGTGAAAGCGGTTATTGCGAAACATCCCGGTGCTGCGGTGATCGGGGTCTGTTTCATGCATATGTTTGAGAAAGCCGGATGGCTGGGTACGGTATCCTTTGATTGCCTGATCGATGCGAATATTGATCCGGTCGAGGTTACGATAAACAAGTGATTTTTTAAAAAGGATATTCCCGGACTTCTTCTATTTTTTTAACCCCCGGAAAAATAACCCTCATATTCGCATTACGGTAACCTTTTCGGGTCCCGGATGGAGTGAACACTGTGGCTAAAAAAGCCTCGATGTAATGGCCATTGGCAGCCATCAGGAGAGGGGGTTTCCTACCGTATTTTTACAATCAGGGCAAGATTCAGGTGTATTTTCCGCAGGAATGGAAACCGGCAGTTTTACGGCCTTTTCCGGAACAGGTTTTAGGAAAAGAAGCCTTATTTGGGCTTATTTGACCTCATGATTCAGACCTCCCGGGTTCGTCACGGTCTGCTTTGCGCCGTGCCTGGATTCCCGTATCAGTTGGTTAAACCCCCCCCGGAAAAAAGTCGCCCACAATCGCGTTGTAGTGGCTGTTTACCCATCAGATGACCTGAACTCTGTGGTAAAATTCATTGCGATTTCCGGGCCATTGGCATCGATTATCTGACACTGTTTCCACGCGTATTTTTGCTAACGGGGGCTAAATATTACGATTTTTCCACCCGAGTCCAATCGGAGCCCGATAAGGGGTTTTTCAGATCCCAAAAACAGAAACGGGGCTCAATGCGGGGGTATTTTTGCGTATCTCTACGACCCTGATCCAAATGAGAATTCCGACGCATGAAAAACAGACTTATAAAAAAACCCTGAAAAAAAAAGTGATTGAACTGATCTACCTTGCTGGGATGATCAGTGAGCGCTCGCCGGCGGGCATAAACTCGCGGATTGCACCCTTTGCGAACTCGCGGCGTGGTTCGGAGAAGTCGAACTTGAGCGACGGGTCGGCGAATGTGATCTTGATCAACGGGGACAGGGTCCAGGCATCCTGGCGTCCATAGTGGGCTGCAGCTGCAATTGCTGCATATTCTCCCTGGTGTCCGACGTTCATTGCGTAGTTGGGGTAGTTTGGTCCACGGAGCTCGCCGATACAGCCTTCGTCGGGTCTGATCGACATTGAGTTGGTTGAACCGCACTGGTCCTGAAGGTCGTAGCCGAAGAAGCCGAGACGTGACCATCCTTCCTTGTGGGCGAGCATGGACATGTACCATCCGTTCAGACCGGCGTTGGAGTTTGCCGTTGCCAGTGAACAGGAGATACCTGCTGCTGCTGCAAGTACGGATGCACGCTGGGATCCGCCGAAGTGGCTCTCGAGGGTGGTGGGGTACTGTTCGTACTGTTCCATACCGTAGAGGGTGACTTCGGTTGCGATGTCGTTGAGGACTTCCTGGGTCTTCTTTGCCTTGCCGAGACCGCCGTGTTTGGCCTTGATGTAGTCAAGACCATAGTAGCAGTAGTCATCGAGGATGTTGTCGGTGTATGCTGCTGTTGCATACTGGGTGAAACCGACACCACCGGACATGTAGCTGCCGAGCCAGATCTGGTCGAAGAGCATTGCACCTGCACCGACGACTTCAAGGGTTGCCTTGACGGGGTCGTTGGGGTACTTGCGGTCTCCCTGGATCATGTCTGCGAAGTGACCGAACTTGATGCCACCTGGCTCGTTGGGGCCACGGGCACGGCGGGCGGGCAGAATGTCTGCCATCTGGATAACACCGGCGTGCTTTGCGGCGAATGCGAGGTCGGCGACTGCTGCCTCACCGGCACACATCTTGTATGCGCCGATAAAGGACATACCGATCTGCATTGCAGACCAGCGGGAGGTGGTTCCACCATCGCAGGTCCTGCTGACGGTTGTGGGGATGTGCACTGCCTGGAACATTGACTTTCCAACGGCTGCCTTGAGTGCTGCTGCACTCTTTGCCGGGAAGAGCTTGTCGAGGTTTAAGAGGAACTGGGGCTCGATGTCATCTGCCATCTCGTCGTCGCCAGTGAAGATCTTCACGTAACAGTCGTCGACAAGTGACGGGTGGGTCTCGACCATGTGTTCCTGAACGACTGCTGCGCCGGGCATGGCGTGGTTCAGCACGTGGAGGTACTCGTTGATGGTCTCAGGGGTGACTTCCTTGCCGAGACGCTTCTGGAGCGTGTTGTGGGCGAGGTCGAGGCCAACGATGATGGTCCTGCGGATATCATCCCACATCTGCTGCATTGCTGCATTGTTGACAAAGTGGAGGTCGTCGCCTTCTACAAAGACGTTGGTGCCGCTGACTTCGTAGGTCATCAGCTGGCGCTGACCGAGCGGGATACCACCACAGTGGCAGCGCTTGGGGTCGTACATGGAGATACCGCGGTCCATCTCGGCCTTCTTACCGGCCTTCATGAACTCCATCTTGCGCGGGGACTGCTCAAGACCTTCGCGGGCGAACACGGTTGCGGTTGCCTGGGGGTCTTCTGCAAACTTCTCCTTCATTGCCTTTAAGAAGAGCTTCTGCGTTCTCTCGATTTTTGCTTTTGCCATGATTATGCCTCCTTAGGCATGAAGCCGTATTTTACACGGAGCGTGTGGATGCGCTGGATGTATTCAACCAGTTCTGCGTCGTCACGGTAGGCAGTTCCTACGAGTGAGTGGTAGATGGTGCTGTGGGACTTGATCCACTTTGCGTCCATTGCCTTGCCGATCTTGACTTCGCCGTCAAGGGGAACGCCGACCTGGTCCTTGACAATCTTGATGATTCCTGATTTCTTGTCGAGAACACAGCGCTGGAGCATGTCGAACATCATTCCGTTCTCATCGAGACGGAGGGAGTGTCCGTGAACCGTGCATCCACGTACGCCGATGAGGGCTGGGTCAAAGAGCTCGGTGTTGACGAGGTCTTTTGCGTATTTTTCGAGGTCGCGTTCGCGGCACTCGACAATCTGACGGCCTGAAAGGGTACCTAGGTCAATGCCGCGGAAGCGGTATGCTTCGAGGTAGGACCTGAGGTAGGGCTGGCAGGGTGCATTGTACATCGAGTCGCTGAACTGGATGTAACGGACGCGGTCGCCGGCCTTTGCGCCGTCGGTCGGGGTTACCAGCTTGCGGACTGGGCAGTTGGGCTCCTGCTGCTCTGCGAGCGGCGGGTGTGCACTCTTGTAGGCTGAGCCTGGTACACGGTGTCCCATAATAAGAACGAGGTCCTTATCAGAGACATCACGGAGCTTTTCCAGCTTGTGGGCCGGGTCCATCTGCTTGCGCCTGTTGTCGGCGACAATAGTCTGGCCAGCACAATATTGTGGTTTGTATGCCATTTTTTTATCACTCCAATGAATCCTTCTTTTTCATAAGTTTCATCACTGACGATATGACTTCCGCCATTTTTTCGCGGGTGGGGGTCTGACCTCGGGTAACACCGCTCACAATGGACATCACCGTACCTTTGGTACGGATCTTATCTGCGGGTGGCATTACCACGGAGGTCTTCACTCCCTCTTTCGCGAAATCCTCATAATCTACAGGTGACTGGGAAACAACAACTGCCTTCACATCACAGGCTGCAAGAATAAACCGCACCTTGTGCACCACGTGGGAACGTACGTTCCCGTGGTGGAGAATGGCTATTTTGTGTTTCTCGATCTGCATGACCTCTTTGTCGGATAACCCAAAAGAAGCGCCGAGAACACCACCACTAATCTTTGGTGCGTCCGGCGGTACGCCACTTCCGGCATTCAGCACCAGCGTACTGATGCTGTATTCGACGCCCTGTTGTCGTAAGCCTGAGGTAATATCGCACACCGGCTTTGTCACGTGGCGGCGTCCGGGAGACATCCCGACCACTATGACATCCGGGTACCGGCATTCGGAGATGGTGCCCCGCTGGGCAATACCGCCTCCTTTACCCATGCCCATCGCCTCGCGGCAGTCAACAACCTGGGTTACTCGTCCAATCGGCATGATTATTTTATTCCCTGTAGGATTACGGGCTTGGACTTGCTGCTAGGATCAGCAAGGCCGAGCATTTCTTTGTCCGCATTCGGGCCGTACTTGCAGTAATCGACAAGTGACGGCTCGGTCTTCATGTATCTGCCTTCCTGGATACGGAAAGTAAAGTCGGTAAAGATCGATTCGCATGCGGCTTTCAGTGCGGGGATACTCTCACGGTCTTCAAGCTCAAGAAGAACATTACCTACATGAACCTGCAATTCGATATCCTGGTCACCGACCTTGATCGTCTTCCTCATGGGATGAGGATTAGCAAGACCTTTGGCGGGGCCATAGGGAATTATCGCCGGCAGGCGCTGTCCGTTTAAGAGCATGCGCCGGATACCGGGGACTTCGATGAGCTTGTTCAGCAGGCGTTCTGTAGTCTCGGGATTAAGCAACCGCTCTGCGGAAATCCTGCACTGGGGGAACGTGGCTTCTGTCATTCGTATCCTTTGATTGGGTTTAGATACCCTTTGCAACTGCCTGGATCGGCTTCTTGAATGCATCAAGCTGGCCGAAGGTGTCCTGGTAGATCTTCGAGGTGTGTTCGGGGCCGAACATCTGGGTTCCGGCATCGAGTGCACAGGCTGCGACGATACAGGGCATACCGACACCGGCTGCATGCCGGGTCACGACGTGGTTACCGTTGAAGACACCGGGACCGCCGCCACCATAGATTGAGTGGCTGAAGAACGAGAAACCGACTGCGACACCCATGGTACGACCGAAGTCTGCACCGGGGAGGCCGGTCTCGTGCTCGAGCAGGTCGTTGAAGTACAGCAGGGTTGCTGAGACTGCCTGGGCGAAACGTCCGGCACCGCAGTTAACCATAGTTGCTGCAAGGGTTCCTGCAGATGCGTAGGCGTTCCAGAGCATCGGGTCCTTGGTCTCGTAGAAGACGAAGCCGCTCTTGCCCTTCTTGCCTGCCTTGATGACCTTGTCCTCAATGGCCTTCTCAACAAGGCTCTGCACGACAGTACCGATGGTACCGGTCTTGCCGTTCTTCTTGACGAGATCGTAGACAATGTTGTTTGCATTGAGTCCCTGGTATGCGTAGAGCATGAGTTGTGCACGCTCGAATGGGCCGACTGCGTTACCCATCTCGAACATACCTGCCTGCTCGAAGGTTGCTGAGAGTGCTGCACCCTGGAATGCATTCCGGTGGGTCATCATGACCGCGTGGTTGGCCGGAACGTTACGGAGTGCATAGCCGAGACCTTCGTTGAACTGGGGGATGGACAGAATCGAGACGACATTGCCGCCCTGCATGTCCATTGTCTGCGGGTAGGTACCCCAGACTGCTGCCTTGATGTAGGAACCGTCGAACATGTCGACCTTGTACTGGTCAACCAGTGCATAGGTGGTGGCTGCTGCCACTACGGTTGATGCGACATCGTAGGTTGCTGCTGCATCCATACGGGCAGTCGGGACCTCGACGAGGATCATCTTTCCGCCGCCGACCTTGGTGATCTTTGTGTTGTCACCATCGGTGACCTGGACCATGTCCTTGATCTTGGCTGCGAGTGCATCTGCGTCCTTGACACAGCTGCAGTTCATGCTGCGTCCGAGAATCTGGTTCGACTTGCCGCCGACCTTTCCGGTCTTTAATGCCTCTTCGATTCCTGCAAAGTTAACTGCCACTGTCCTCTTGGTGAGGTCGATGACATTCAGTGCGCCCTTGTTGACAACGGGGCTGATCTTGTCAAGAGTTACATTGCTCTTTAAAAGCTTGCCATCATCGTCGTAGAGGTCGATTGTGTCTTTGTATTTAGCCATTTGAATTCCTCCAAATTTTCATTTAACCGCGATACAATACTGTCAGTGAGCGAAAGTATACCCTATAAGGTATACTGGTAATGAGTGAAAGTCGCTATTGCACGTCCCCTAAGATGGGACATTGAATAATTCCCAATTTCGCCATATAAGTATTGCGATTTTTTCCCGGCACGTCTAAATATATTAATTATAAAATAATATTCTAAAAGGGAGCAATGTTCAAATATTACATATACTTCGCATTTCATTGTTTTACGCAGTATTATAAAATTTTAAAAAAGTATTACGAATCACTATGTCTCTTAATCAATAATCAAATTTTCCTGTGCGCTCTGTATAAAAAAGGTGGGGTTGAGGAAATGAGCCTGATGTTTTTTCTGTCGATTGTTTCCATAAACCAATTTCAGGATTATTCTGGATTGGGTATCCCGCAATCAGATTTATGGTTTTTTTAATACGTAAAAAAACCGGGAAAATGGATATCCTGCATCCATTTCTTTCTGCTTTATCGTGAAATCAACACTGGTGCGTCTGACATAAAAATGGATGTGAGGATATGAGTTCCACGGTTTAGTCCTGTATTATTTTTTGAACTCGGTCAAGGGACTGGGTCCCAGTTCCGTAACCGTGTTGACCACATCAGTAATGACCGATGCCCACTTCGCACCTTCTGATGCAGAGACGAACGTCATCCTGAAGCGGCGGTCATCGAGGCCGATGCTTTTCATCAGGCGCTTGACCATGAACATCCGCTTTGCTGCCTTGTAGTTGCCCTCAAGGTAGTGGCAGTCTCCGAAGTGACAACCTGATACGAGTACACCGTCTGCGCCATCGGCAAAAGCCTTCAGGACAAACAGTGCGTCGAGGCGTCCGGTACACATGACACGGACGACCCTGACGTCGGGTGGGTACTGGATACGGCCGCCACCGGCAAGGTCTGCACCGGCATACGAGCACCAGTTACAGAGAAGACCGATGATCTTGGGTTGCCAGATACCGGGTCCGCGTTCGGGGATCTTGAAATTTCCAGGAGCTGACATTTACTGCTCACCTCCGAGGAGGAATGCATCTATCTGCGCCACGATCTGGGGGGTTGCAAAGTGGTTCATCCAGATTGCACCACCGGGGCAGAAGCCACCACAGGTTCCGCAGCCTTTACACTTGGCTTCGGTTACTTCCATTACCGTGCGACCATCTTTCTCAACAAGCGCAAGCGCGCTGTACGGGCAAAGGTTCACACACATACCGCAGCCTGCGCATTTCTCATCAATGCAGCTGGCAAAGTATGGTTCGAGTTCGACTTCTCCCTTGTGGATCGGGATACTTGCTGCAGATGCTGCACCTTCAGCAGATGCTACCGTGTCGGGGATATCTTTTGGTCCCTGGCAGACACCGGCAAGGAAGACACCGGCAGTTGTTGTACCGCACGGGTTTAATTTCGGGTGGGCTTCCAACAGCCAGCCGTCCATCGAACAGGATACACCGAAGAGCTTGCGGGTTCGGTTCGTGTCAGCCGAGGGCTGTACTGCAGATGCGAGCACGACCATGTCGACTTCGATATCGACCGGGCGGTCGAGCAGTGTGTCGTCGGTCATGACGTGGAGTTTCTTTGTCTTGGCATCTTCAAGGATGTTTGCGACACGGCCCCGGATGAACTTTGCTCCTTCATCCTGGATACGGTAATAGAACTCTTCGTAGGCCTTACCGAATGACCGGATATCCATGTAGAAGAGATAGGGCGTGCATCCCGGAATCTTCTCGATGATCTGGTGGGCATGTTTCAGCGAATACATGCAGCAGAACCGTGAACAGTAGGGCTTGCCGACACCGGTGTTGTCACGGGAACCTGCACAGAGCACGAATGCGACTTTCTTGGGGGTTTCGCCATCGCTCGGGCGGACCAGGTGCCCGCCGGTTGGACCGGATGCACAGATGAGCCGCTCGAATTCGAGACCGGTGATAACGTTCTCGAACCGCTTGTATCCCCATTCCTCTTTCTTCTCAATCGGGAAGAGTTCGTACCCGGTAGCAAGGATGGCAGTACCTACCTTGACCTTGACAAACTCGTCCTTGGCTTCGAGATCGATTGCCTTCTTCTCGGGACCGCACGCAGTCACGCAGAGCCCGCACTTGACACAGGAATTGAAGTCAATGGTGTAGAGCAGGGGAACGACCTGCGGGTGGTTGATATAGATCGCCTTTCTCGGCTTCATACCCATTTCGAACTCGTTGGGCTTGACAACCGGGCAGATTGTTTCACAGTCACCGCAACCGTTACAGCCGCCACCGACAATACCGCGGGCTTCTGCTTCCTGGGGGGTGAGCACACCACGGGCTTTCTTGCGGATGGTTACATCAAAGTTGCCGATGTACCCTTCGACTTCATGAACTTCCGAGTAGGTGTACAGATCGATTAAGGACTCCCTACCGACATCCACCATCTTGGGGGTTAAGATACACTGGGAACAATCGAGCGTCGGGAACGTCTTGTCCAGCTGGGACATGCGCCCGCCGATACTGGTATCGGACTCAATCAGGTATGTCTTGATGCCTGCGGCAGAGAGATCGAGTGCTGCCTGCATACCTGCCACACCGGCGCCGACGACCATTGCCGCCTTTTCGACCGGGACAGTCTTTGGGAACAGATCCTGGAGGAGTGATGCTTTTGCAACGGCAATACGGATTGCGTCCTTTGCCTTGTCCGTGGATCCTACCTGGTCATGCATATGCACCCATGAGTTCTGCTCACGGATGTTCGCCATCTCGAACCGGAACGGGTTTAAGCCGCCTTCCTTGGTTGCTGTCCTGAAGGTTGGCTCGTGGAGACGGGGAGAGCATGCAGCGACTACGACACCGGTAAGCTTGTTGTCATGGATTGCCTTGTTAATCACAGCCTGCCCGGGCATCGAGCACATGTACTTGTAGTTGTCAACATAGGCTACATTCGGGACGGTTTTTACATATTCCTGCACGGCATTGATATCCATCGATCCAGCGATGTTTGTACCACAGTGGCAGATGAACACACCGACCCTGGGCTTCTGCTGGGTGGTGCTGCCGGTTGCTGCCGGCTTTGCAGCCGGGGCCTGTTTCTTAACTTCCTGTTTCACGGGGGCCGCCTTCTTTGTATCCTGCTTTTTGGTCTCGGTCTTTTTGGTGGTTGTTTTCTTCTTTTCTACCATTTCTTACCACCTCACAGCACCTTCTGAAGGAATGATTCGCAGCTGATTCCATGGAGATCGAGCCCGAGGTCCTGTGGACTCATTCCCTGTGCCAGGCCGAGGAGTTCAGCGAAGTGAAGAACGGGCAGGTTGTAGCTGACACCGAACTTTTCCTGAATCTCAATCTGACCACGGTCGAACTGGAGCTGACAGAACGGGCAGATATCCGTGAGGGCATCTACCTTCTCCTCTTGTAAATTGATCAGCTTCTCGTTGGTGATATCGAGTGCATGGACGATATCGTAACCACGGACACCGCCACCGGCCCCGCAGCACTGCATCTTGTTGCGGTATTCAACCGGAGTTGCACCGAGTGCAGCAACCAGTTCTTCCATCCATACGGGATGCTCGGTGTTTAACATGACTTCTTTTTCAAACTCCCGGTCCTTGTGGGGTTTGACGAGGTGGCAGCCGTAGTGGACAGCGATGCGGGCACCGGTCAGCGGGTTTGTGACACTGTCGCGGACCTTGTCAACACCGATGAACTTATCGTTGTAGAGGAGTTCGGCGGTGTGGTAGACGTTGATAGTACCTTTGTACTCCATATCTACTTCCTTGAGCACCTCATTGACGGCATCGCGGAGGTCCTTGTTGTGCTTGAGCTTGTGGTTGACTTCCCAGATCGACTTGTAGCATCCGTTGCAGACGAGTGCAATGTCCATCTTCATCTGCTCGGCAAGGACGAGGTTCCGTGCCGCCATTGCATAGAACACATTGAGATCAATGGATCCGAATGCGCCCGGTGCAGGACAGCAGCTTGCGCCCTTGAGAGGAACAAGTTCAACGCCGAGTTTTTTCATTGCCTTGATAGAGGCGGATTCGACACCGGGATACCGGTTGGGGGCAATGCATCCAAGATAGAATGCAAACTTGTGTTTTGCGCCTGATTCTGACATGTCTTATCCCTCCCTCTCCTTGATGATACGGTCGGCATTGGCCTTGAGCTTGTAGTGGTCAAGGATCTTCCTGATCGCGGGTAAATACTCCGGATACGAGTGGGTGGTCGGCGGATCGCGGGACAGGCCGATCTTCTCGCGGGCTGCACGGTTGACATCGTTGTTTGGCACACCGTGACCTGATGCATAGATTGCCGTAACGGTCTTTAAGAAGTTGACCGGGACGATATCCCTCTTAAATGCGAGGTTCCTCATGGCCATGATGACATCGGTGGGGATGATATCCCTTGGACACCGGTCTGAACAGCTGTAACAGGTAGTGCAGAGCCAGAGATCCGGATCGACTAATGATTCATTCTCAAGCCCGAGCACCGCTCTCCTCATAAACTTGCGGATGCGGTAAGAACTCCGGGGAGCCGAAGGGCAGGAGCCGGTACAGGTTCCGCACTGGTAGCACATATGGGCATTCGTGCGTGAGATGGCTTTCACGTTCTTGGTGAATTCAGGGTTTGAGTCCTCAAGATAAAGTCTCGTGTCCTGAAGTTTCTTATCCAGCGCTGCTGGGTAACCTTTTGTTCGTTCCATGGAACTCACGCCTTCTCCATCTGTTTGAGGTTAACCTGTCCTGTTATGTCCTCTTTCACCTTCGAGGTTCTCTTGGTGAAGAGTTTCTCTTTGATCTTCTTGAACAGGTCAGTCTCCGTGCCTTTCACGCGGACACCGGTCCTCTGCAGGACAATGATATCCTCACCGGGGCAGGCATTAACGCATGCACCGCACAGGATACAATAATCCTTGTTGACTGCAATGGTCTTTTCAATGCTGTTGAGTTTCATCTCTGCAGCGGGAATTGTCGAAGGGAGATATATCGCATTTGCCGGGCAGATATCTGCGCACGTTGAGCAGCCACCAGGGCATTTCTCTGCGTGGAATTCGATATCACCTTCAAAAATCTTCTCAACGGTGATAGCCTCTGTCGGGCAGTTCTTTGAGCACCACGTACAGGTGCAGCAGTTGTCCTTGATAATATCAACTTTGCCGACAACCTTGTCAGAAACAATTTCGCGCTCAACAGTAATGCACTCCTCAGGGCATGCTTCAACACACACTTTACATGCATCACATTTTGTTTCGTCCCAGATCACATCGCCTTCGACTTTTCCGGTCTCTGCGGTGAACTCCTTGTGTTTCACCACGATTGCCGGGCATAATGCCCCGCACAGGCCACAGAGCGAGCATTTCTCTTTATCAACGGTAAATGTCGTCTTGGTCTTGATTGCAGTCTGGCGGTCTTTTGCGCCAGCAGCCGGTCCTTTGTAGGTTCCTTCAAAAGCAGGGACGTTGCGGTCAATGGCGTCACGCGGGCAGACCTCTTCGCAGATCGTGCACTTGACGCATTTCTCGTCATCAATCTCCGCCTTCATATCATATTGCGGGAACCCTTCCTTCTCAAGGATCGGGAGTCTCTCCTGTCCATCCACTTTTAAGGTCAATGCGTTGAACGGGCACATTATTACGCAGACGCCGCAGTAGGAACACTTGGTCTCGTCGACATCAATGGGAGCAGCGTAATTGATCGCGCCACGTCTTGATGCACCGACAAGCCCGAGGACAATAGCTTCCTCAGGACAAGCCTCCACACATATACCGCATCCCGTGCAGGTCTCTGCATTGAGAATAAGGTTGTTCACGTTCTGAAGGAGTTTCTGCTCCATTACAACGTTGACCCCATCCCTTTTCTTGGAAAATTTGGGAAACAGATTGTTCATGAATTAACCCTCATGCAATACCATTATAGTACGTTTGCCCGTGCTTTTGGATTCCCAGGATCCTGTCACCTTAATAACATCGTGCGGGCATGCCTTGACACAAACACCGTCACCGGTGCAGAGTTCATCCCTGAAGTCAGGAACAATGGACTTCCCGTCCCTGACTTTGAAGATCGTATCATATATTGATGGATCCACGGAATGAAGCTCCAATGCGTCGACGGGGCACGCGACAACACAATTGTTATAGCCAGTACAATTTACCCTGTTAATATGCACTGCAAATGCCATTTTTTTTTACGCACCAGCTATGATCGATTTTAAAAATCGACTATCCAAAAGTGGTCGAAGAATGTAGATAAATGTTCTGAAATTTACCCGAAAAAAAGAGGAATTTATTCAGGATTTTAAATTCTAATCTCTGAACTCTTTATTAAGATTAACAGAATGTTGTGTACTTAATTGTCTATATTATGTGCGCTCTTTTTGCAGGAATTAATTTAGAAAATTTATTCAACACCCATCATACTACCATTGTGGTACCGGAGGTTATCATATGGAAATCAACGGAGTTACCATTGACAACGAATTTGCAGAGGCATTCCCGACATGGGTCTGCCGGGTGATCATTACAGCAGTCACCACGGAATGGGCAAGGAAAGCAGCAACCGAGGCAACCGGATTTGCGACATCCGCGATCGGGTGCCCGTGCGAAGCAGGGATCGAGCAGGAACTTGACGGTTCACAGACCCCTGACGGCCGCCCGGGTGTCTCAATCCTGATCTGTGCAGGTAAGAAGAAGATCAAGGAGCAGGTTGTTGAGCGCCTCGCTGAGTGCGTACTTACTGCACCAACGACCGCAGTCTTCAACGGAATTACCAACTCTGAAGAGAAGATCCAGGTAAAACTCCACTTCTTCGGTGACGGTTATGAGTACCAGAAAGAGGTTGGCGGCAGGAAATGCTGGGTCATTCCGATCATGGAAGGAGAATATATCGGCGAAGAAGAGTTCGGCATTGTCAAGGGTGTTGCGGGAGGCAACTTCTTTGTAATGGCGGAGAACCAGATGGCAGCCCTCATGGGTGCACAGGCAGCGGTGGATGCAATCGCCAAGGTTCCGGGCACCATCACGAGTTTCCCGGGGGGCGTCGTTGCCAGCGGCTCAAAGGTTGGCAGCCTGAAATACAAGTTCATGCCCGCCTCGACCAATGAGAAGTACTGCCCGACACTCCGGGAAAAAGTCCCCGACTCAAAGGTCCCTGCCGGGATCAAGGGTGTTTATGAGATTGTCATTGACGGTATTGATGAGAAGTCCGTTGCAGCAGCCATGGCAGCTGGTGTCAAAGCCGCAGCCCTGGTACCTGGTGTGAAGTTCATCACGGCCGGAAACTTTGGCGGCACGCTCGGACCCTATAAGATCGAGCTCCACAAAATTCTCTAATTTTTTTTACCATTCAGGACATTACTGTGATTTTTACATCACGTATCGAACGCTATAAATACTGTTATTGCCGATTCTCTTGTTAACGAAAATTTCGGCTACAACCAGATACTCTGAATCCTGACGGGATATGAGTACTCTCTCAGTACTCTTTGTTCAGAAAACCTGTGAAGCCTGACAATCTTTACAAAAAATGCAATTCATGTACGATGCAAAGTTCCTGCATCTACCGGCAGCGTTGAGGAAGGTCCTGATGAAAAATATTGCAGAACCCTATGTAATCCACTACCCGCAGATCGTAGCGGTGGCTGATGAGACCGGCGGCCGGGTGGAACTGATCGAGTTTTTTGACTGCGTTGGTGGCGCGATGTGGTCGAAACACCACTATGCCCAGAGCCCGGTGGTTGAGGATGTCCGCTGTGTGGGGTCAACCATGCGGTATCTCTTAAAACCGCAAACAGTGAATCTTGCGCTGGAAGGCTCCCGGTTCCCGGCGGGTATTTCTGCATGTACCGTAGAGAAGTCGGAGATTGCCGTCACGTATATCGGCATGGGCGGAGGTGGTGTGGGTGCTGCAGCCTGCCGCTCGGATGCACGCGGAGTCCTGCGGAGCCGGAGCGATCCCGCTGGCGGGGGAAAAGTCGCCGGTGCCACGATCTGGATGCCCCGGATGCAGCGGGTGCTCATCGGTGTGGATGACACTGATACCCCGGAAGAAGGAGCCACGTGGACCCTTGTCCACAATATTGCAAAAGCTGTGGAAGATGAGCATTCTGTTTATCTTTCACACACGATCGTCCAGCTCTTCCCGGTGCCGTACCGGACCAAAAACTGTGTGGGGCTTGTTGCCGAGTTTGCCACAACGGATCCTGACGGGCTTACCGAACGGTTTCATACGCTTTTGAGGAAGTATACCCTCTCCCAAAAGACCGGTATGGCTGTGTATTCCGGCTTTTCTCCCTCAGAGGAATTGCTCGCATACGGCCGGAGCGTGAAACGTGGCGAGGTTGAACCGTGGCTTCTTGAACGGCTGACGGACAAGAACTTAAAGATCATTATGAACGGGAGGGGCATCACCGGGGCAGTTGCGGCTATCCCGTTCTTCACCCAATACAAAGAGGCGCTGGAACTATGGAGTGGACCGACCTAAAAGCCCGTCTCCTATCCGCTGGTTCAGCGCGTATTTCCGGTGAACCTGCGGAACAGTATATCGCCCGTTCAGCCGCAGGCCCGGGTGCCGGCGGGAATGGCGCAGTCTTCTTTGCCATGGGCAGCCACCGGGTCAAACTGGCCTTAAACCCACTCAGTGCCATCGAGATCGCCCACCGGGGCAATGGTGTTGCAGATCTCTACTTTGAGGGAGCACTTATACCCGGCCGGCTCCTTGAGCCGGGATGCCACTGTCCCGACCAGGCATTCATCACGGTGACCGGCAGCTGCATATTCCATTGCCGCTACTGTCCTGTACCAACGCTGGGCGGCAAACGAAAAACGATTGACGAGATCACGGGGATGGTCGAATCCGTCCGGCACCGGATTTCTGCAATCTCCGTTACGAGCGGCGTGCTTGACACAATCGAAGAAGAAGAGTCCTATGTGCTTGAAGTGATAAAGCACCTCAGGATCTATGCTCTCCCCATCGGGGTTTCGATTTATCCCACCGACAAGACACCCGACCGGCTCAAGGCACTTGGCGTAACCGAAGTGAAGTTCAATATCGAGGCGGCAACCCCGACCATTTTTGCAAAACAGTGCCCGGGACTTGATTATGAAAGGCTCTGGCGGGTGCTCGACCGCTCCGTGGCACTCTTCGGGAAAGGCAGGGTCTTTTCCAATGTGATTATTGGTCTTGGTGAGACAGACGGCGAGATGGAAGCCTGCATCAAACGGCTGACTTCACATGGGATAATTCCCGTGCTGCGCCCGCTCAACCCGGTAGCTGAACTCGCCGGTACTCCCCGCCCGACTGCGGAACGGTTAAAGAAGATTTTCGCTATCCATAACCGGGAACTTTCCAAAGCGGGACTTGACCCGAAAGAGGCGCTTACGATGTGTTCGAACTGCGCAGGCTGCGACCTTGTACCGGGGAGGGACTAGATGAAAGGCATTGAGGTGATCGCAGAAGCCCTGCTTGCGTGTACCGACCGGCAGTATACGGTACCGGGATTTCCCGTTACGGATCTGGGTGCCAAAACCCGTGCCGAGATGGTGATCAATGAGAAAACGGCACTCGAATATGCGCTGGGCGATTCGCTCGAAGGGCGACGGGCTGCGGTAATCATCAAGAATGTCGGTGTAAATGCCTGTGCCGATCCCCTGTTGCAGGCAGCCGCACAGGGTCTCATCGGGGGCGTGCTGCTCGTGGCCGGGGACGACCCGGAAGCACTGGGTTCCCAGACCGCACAGGACTCCCGGTATTATGGCGAGCTGGCAGAACTTCCCGTGATCGAACCCGATGCTGCCACCTGCTATAGCGGTGTCGAGGCAGCGCTTCAGGCATCCGAGCAGTTCTCCCGGGTCGCTATGCTCCGGCTGACGCCCGGCATATTTGATGCGGAAGTGAAATACGCGCCGGTTCCCCGGAACCCCGGAAAAGGGCGGCTCTCCGACCGATCCTGGACCATGAACGGGAGAGTAACTGCGGCCGAAGAACTGTACCGGACCATGTTTGACTGGTCGAACGGTTCGGCATTAAATCAGTGGAAGGGAGAACCTGCCGGTGTTGGTGCAGCCCCGGGAAATACCCGGATTGTCACCGTACACCCCCTGCCGGGACAGGCCGTGCAGGTAAAGGAAGTGCACGAGATCGGGCGGAGTTTTGTACGGGATCACCGGGGACTGCAACCGCCGGTCCACCAGGAACTCCCGGAGGTAATGCAGAACCGGGGATATTACCGGACGTTCTGTAAAGACTGCCCGTTCAAGTCCATGATGAACATCCTCAAAGTGCGGAACATGAAAATGATCTGCGATGCGGGCTGTTCAATTCTGGGAATGACTCCCCCGTACGAACTGGGTGTGGCAAGTTACGGCATGGGATCGAGTATCGCGGTAGCCGCACGGAGCACAAAAGTTGCCCTGATCGGTGACTATGCGATGCTTCATTCAGGCCTGAATGCCCTGATCGATGTGTACGAGAAGCGGCTCCCGCTGCTCTGTATCGTGATGAACAACAACTGCACGGCTATGACGGGCAAACAGCCGTCCTATGATCCGGTCCCCTACCTTATGTGGGCCGATCCGGTGATCTGCCAGGCCGATGACGATGAGATGCTTAAGAACGAGCTCGTGGTGACGGACACGCCCCGGACACTCGTTATAGAAGGTACCTGTCCGGAGGGAAGCAGCCATGAAACCGTTAAATATTGAGATCTGTGATGTGACATTGCGGGACGGGGAGCAGACCCCCGGGGTATCGTTCTCCTGCGAAGAGAAAGTAAAGATTGCGACCCTGCTGGACGAGATAGGCATAGAGGTGATCGAGGCAGGGTTCCCGGCTGTTTCCCCGAATGAGAAACAGTGCGTGAAGACAATTGCAAACCTGGGACTCGATGCACGGATCTGCGGTTTCTCCCGGGCCCGCGAGGAGGATATCCGGACCGCGATCGACTGTGATGTCGACATGGTGAGCATCTTCATCCCCACGTCCGAACTCCACGTCCGGCTCAAGTTCAAAAAAACCCGCAACGAGGTACTTGAAGACTCGTTAAAGATGATCGATTTTGCCCGCGATCATGGCGTGCAGGTCAGGTTCGCTGCCGAGGATGCGTCCCGGACTGATCTTCCCTTCTTAAAAGAAGTCTACCGGAGTGCGGCAGAACACGGTGCAGTCCTCCTCAGTTTTGCCGATACGGTCGGCTGTCTCATTCCCTCCGAGATGCACCGGATCATGGCCGAGCTCGTTGCGTCGGTTGATCGGCCGTTCTGCGCCCACTGCCACAACGACATGGGCTGTGCGGTGGCAAATACCATCACCGCTGCCGAAGCGGGAGCCTTCCAGCTCCATACTACCGTGAACGGGATCGGGGAGCGGGCAGGAAATGCTTCCCTTGAGGAACTGCTCGTCGCCCTGCGGATGAAGAAAGGTATTGAACGGTACGACCTGTCCCGGTTGACCGAACTTTCGCATACGGTTGAAAAATTTTCAGGAATCACACTCCCCCGGAACAAACCCGTGACGGGTGAACTTGCATTCTCCCACGAGAGCGGCATCCACATTGCTGCAATACTCCAGGACCCTGCCAGCTACGAATACTTCACGCCCGATATGGTAGGCGGCGAGCGGCATTTTATTCTCGGCAAGCACACGGGCAAAAAAGCACTCGAACACGTCATGGCCTCGCTCGGCTGCGCATGCACGGACAAGCAGGTCTGCCGCGTCCTTGACCTGGTCAAGGATCATTCCGAACACAAATGCAATATTACTCCGGACATCCTGAGGAAACTGATCAAAAAAGCACAGCAGGAGAATGGATAATGGCAACGTTGTCTGAGAGGATCCTGGGGGGACAGGCAGGAGAATATGTGGACCGGAAGGTGGACCGTGCCTATGTTCACGATGGCACGGGGGTCCTCACGCTCGAGGCATGGAAACGTATCGGCAGTGACCAGCTGACGGATACAACCCGGCTCTCCATGCTCTTTGATCACATCGTACCGGCTAACAACAGCACAACGGCAACGCTCCAGCATGAGCTGCGTGAATTCGCCCGCGGTTCATTCATGCACTTCTCCGATGTGGGATGCGGGATCTGCCACCAGATCATGAGCGAGGGTGTTGTGCTTCCTGGGGAGGTTGTTGTCGGTGCGGATTCGCACAGCTGCACACTGGGCGCATTCGGGGCATTTTCAACCGGTGTCGGTGCAACGGATATGGCGGCAATCTGGCTGACCGGGGAGACCTGGTTCCGCGTGCCGGAGACGATCGGAATACACCTGTCAGGAACGTTTTCCGGTGCTGCGGAAGCTAAAGATCTTGCCCTGACCTGTGTGAGCCGGCTGGGTATGGACGGTGCTACCTATAAGGCACTGGAATTTATCGGAAACGGAGTTGCCGGGCTCTCCATGGATGAACGGCTCGTGCTGAGTAACCTTTCGGTAGAGACCGGGGCAAAGACCGGTATGTTCTATGCTGATGATGTGACGGTGCAGTATCTTGCCCGGGCCGGTCAGACCGTAAAACAGCAGGTGCCGGAGACCTGCACTTATGTCCAGGAACTCTCCATTGACCTGTCGGAGATTGTCCCGCTCGTAGCAGTTCCGCACCGGGTTGATACCGTCAGACCCGTGCAGGAGATCGCCGGTCTCCCGATCGATCAGGTCTTTGTCGGCACCTGCACGAACGGACGGTATTCCGATCTTGCACGGTTCGCCCGGACGGTCAAAGGAAAGAGTGTGGCCGTGCGGACGATTGTCGTCCCGGCCTCCAAAGCGGTGCTGGCAGAAGCGATCAGGACTGGCGTGCTTGCCGATCTCGTGGATGCCGGTTGCACGATCGGAACCCCCGGTTGCGGCCCCTGCCTCGGTTCGCATATGGGTGTGCTGGGAGAAGGGGAAGTCTGTCTTTCAACGGCAAACCGGAATTTCAGGAACCGGATGGGTGTCGGAGGCCTGATCTACCTCGGCTCGGTTGCCACGGCAGCAGCCAGTGCACTTGAAGGCGAAATTACCGAACCGGAGGTGTGCTGATGCAGGGTAAAGGGCGTGCAGTCTGCGTGGGGCCGGATCTCGATACAGACCTGGTGATCGCCGGGCGTTACCTGCGGACAAAGGATCACCGTATCTGGGTTGAGCACGTGTTTGAGGACCTTGATCCCTCGCTCGCCCCCCTGCTTAACGAATCGGTGATTGTGGCAGGAAAGAATTTCGGCTGCGGCTCATCGCGGGAGCAGGCGGCGATTGCGATCCGGGAAGCGGGAGTTGCTGCGGTGGTGGCGCCATCCTTTGCACGGATCTTCTTCCGGAACGCTATCAACGTCGGGCTCCCGCTCATCGAATGTAACTTCACCTGCATGGAAGGATGTCTTGTGACGTTTGATCTATCCGAGGGATGGGTTGAAGCGGAGGGAAAGAAACATTCCATCCACCCGCTTTCATCCCGCATGCAGGCGATTCTCTCTGCGGGGGGACTGGTGGAGTACTGGAGGAACCAGCGGTGATATTTCCCGAGCAGTGCAAGCAGGTGGGGTACGCAACAACGAAACCCTGCGGGGATCTCGTGTATTTCCTGAGCCGCTGGCTAGTGCGGGATACCGGTGCGGGCTACGAACTGCTCGAAATCATTCCCGATCCCTCCGGAAGCGGCATGATGCGTAAATTCGTATCCTCAAAGGTGATTGCAACTGTAAAAGAAACCTACCGCTACCCGGAGAAGGTGCAGATCAATGACCGGGCACGGCTGGTCGAGGTGGCGCTGGATACGGGATACCGGTGCACCATCTTCACCGGGCTTGACGAGCATATGACCTTTGTGCTCGATCCCGATCTATCGGGATTTCTTAAGATCCATGTTTACGATGTGACACCACCCCGCCCAAGTCTTTCAGCCTGTCTCCGGGAGCTCCAGGCTGCGGGACTCTTCGGGGAACTTGATGTTATGTTTTGCCATCATACCCGGGACATCTCGCAAGTGAAAGCAGATGTCTACCCCTGCCGTGCAGCGGGGTACACTAAAACACTCGATGCCGATTCGATGCAGGGTGGCGAGACGGTGGCCGGCTGCCTGACCGGTTCACAGTTCTACACCGAGTGTTATGGCAAGGACTTCAGGCTGGAGAATATCTGCCCCCTGGAGTCCGCGCGGGAAGAACCATTCATCGCCCGCTGCTGCCGCTCCGAGCGCGAAGGGATTGGCATGTGGAAAGGGAAATTCGGGGCTGTTGTGCACTGGGGTGCAAGCCCGTCCCGCATCGCCCATGCGGTGGAAGAACTAGCTAACCAGTGGAGGACAAGATGAAGCGGATTGCCATTGTGGAAGGGGACGGGATCGGCCACGAGGTGATTCCGGTTGCCCAAAAAGCGCTCGAACTGCTCCATCCGGAGTTCGATTATTTCACGGTGGACGTAGGATATGGCATGTGGGAGCGGACAGGCTGCCCGTGTGCTGACAAGGAGATCCGGGAACTCAAAGGAGCAGATGCGATCCTGTTCGGGGCGATCACTACCCCTCCGATGAAGGATTACCAGAGCGTGGTGTTGCGGATAAGAAAGGCACTCGATCTGTATGCAAACCTTCGTCCCGTAAAAGACGGCGGTTTTGATATCATGATCGTGCGAGAGAATACCGAGGGGCTCTATTCCGGTATCGAAGAGAGCAGCGTGGACCGTGCGACTACCCTGCGTGTTGTTACCCGGACAGGGACGGAACGGATTGTCCGTATGGCAATTACACTTGCCCGGCAGCGGCGGAAACTGCTGACGATCGGTCACAAGGCCAACGTGCTCAAGTCCGATGTACTCTTCCGCGACATCTGCATTGCCGAGGCAAAGGAAGCCGGGATTTCTTACAATGACAAGTTTATCGATGCCCTCTCGCTCGATGTGCTCCAGCACCCGGCATCCTACGATGTCGTGGTCACGACCAACATCTTCGGGGATATCCTGTCGGATGTCGCCTCGTACCTTGTCGGGGGGCTGGGACTGGTGCCGAGCGCAAATATCGGCGAGCATTATGCCCTTTTCGAGCCGGTGCATGGCAGCGCCCCGGATATTGCCGGCAAGAACCTCGCCAATCCCATTGCTGCCCTGCGGAGTGCGGGGATGCTCCTGACCTATATCGGGGATGCAGAGGGAGAGAATCATATTGAATCGGCGATACGGGCTGTGCTTGCACAGGGTATAAAGACCCGGGATCTCGGCGGTTCAGCGGGAACGAAGGAATTTGGGGAGGCGGTGCTCCGCATGCTGGAGCAGACAGGCAGGGGTGCCTGATGTTTGCACAAAAACAGGGTTCCGGGTATATACCGGTTACTGAGGGAATCGCCAGAAAAACGCTGGTCCACGGCAAAAATACCCTTATGACCGAATTCGTACTGAAAAAGGATGCAGTTCTCCCCGCTCACCAGCACCCGCAGGAACAGACCGGGTACCTGGTTTCCGGTCATATGTTCCTCACGATCGGAGACACGGTGCAGGAGGTGCGGCCCGGTGACAGCTGGATGATTCCGGGGAATGTGGAGCACCGGGCAAGGATAGTTGCTGATTCGGTAGCAGTCGAGGTATTCTCTCCGGTCAGGGATGACTACCTGCCGGGATAGCGGTTTATTATGGTTAGAATTTCTTGCATTGTAAAAAAACCTTTTTTCACGTAATATATTGCCCCCCTCTTCGCGCCACCTGTCCCCCGCTGGGGGACGGGCGCAGTGCGATAGCCCGAGAAGGTTACAGGTAATACGTTGTCCTCGCAATGGGGGAGTGCCCCAGTGGCGGGGGCAAAGCCCCCGGGAGTTATTCATGGCCCTTTGGGCTACAGGTGGCCATGGATATGACTTATCCATAGTAGCGTCAGAGTTTTCTCAATGTTTCTCATGAAAATCAGATTATTTGGAAAAAATGGAGATGTATCCTTTCTACAACTGCGATGAACCCCGCCGCACCAAAAAGGGACGCCCCCGCGGTGGTTTTGATGAATAATCTGTTGAAACCTCATTGCCCCTCCGTGCCTAAAGAGAGGTCCTGAGGCGGGGAAGAATCATAAAACGATTTTCATGGTTTGGGTGTGAACTTAATCGTTCATGCCCGTTTCTACAGAGCAGAATTTCTCTATCTACTTCTTTTCCAGCCGCTCATTCCGGAACCGGATCAGCGCATCGCAGAACTCACCCAGGTACTTCTCCATCGAGAGGCTGCCTTCCTGGAATGAGCAGTCCCCTTCCTCAATTACCTTGTTGATAATGTCCCGGGTGGGAAGGAGCAGGTCTATTGGCACTCCGGCCTTTTCTGATCCCCGGATCAGTGCTTCCCTAAAGAGCCCGATACTGTAACCAATGCGATATTTGTACACATTCCGGGTCTTATCGAGATAGCCGGCAACCCGTTCGGTCTCTATGCGGAGAAAATCGTCCTTTACCTTGTCGTCATTGCATTTCCCGAGCATGTACTTGTAATGGGCATATGGGTACATGGTCTCAAGTTCGGCAGGCACAATCCCGCAGGTCCCGAAGATCACGATATGGTACTGCGATGGTTCCAGCACCTGCGAGATGATCATCCGGATCAACTGGTGGCTCGGGCTCGCACTGTAGGGTTTCCGCACCGCACAGGGCATGAAGATCGCAATATCTTTCGGTGCCACCTCGTATTCGTCGATGATATAACGGTATGACTTCTCAAACTCAGGAAGATAAAAGGGGGGATCCGTAAGGAGGGGATGTTCGTCCTTATCCGGTATCTTCAGGTCTTCCTGGTTTCCCATAGCTGTTCCCTACCAGATCGGTTTTAAGAATACAAGAATCAAGCGCCCGGTCGTAACAGGTATTGATCAGGTATCCCTGCTCGGTAATCCCTCATCGCGAATCGTTTCACTCCTTTTTTTAAGATGATGACTGTATTTCCTGTCATTAATCTGCGATGTTCAGGAATTTCCCCGTCCATAGCATTAATCAGGATCAACGGTAAACCAGTATTTTAGCAGAAACACGGGCACAAAAATGTTCGAGCAATTCTTTGAACACGATACAAGCGGCGTCTTAAAAGGGCTCACTCTCGAATGGAAATGCCCCAAATGCGAAGGACTTAATTTCAAACTCATCTTAAAAGAGCAGCGGAATAACGGTGAATATCACACCCGCTGCCGGTACTGCAAGGCAAAATACCGGGTGGACTATCCTGTTCCCAAAAGGGCAATCGAGGGAGAAGAAGAGTTCCTGGAACGATTGTCCCATGAAGATTTTACCCGCGAAGAAGAACTGGACATGATCACGGACTTTGCGGAAATTGCGGCATTAAAAGTTGATCGCGCCCCCCCGGGGGTCATCAAAGAGAAACAAAAAGCCCTCGAAGAAAAGATTACCTTTGCAAAACGGCGCAGGCGGTTATGATCCGGCTGCCCTTCATCCTGCACGACAAACCCGAAGTGCCTGAGAAATTCGTTTAAATCCAGTCATGGATAATGGACCCCCCCCTACACTCACAGCAACGATGACCGGAGTGGATACAAAACCCGATACACCGGGCCCTGTTGTTCCGGCAATTATCACAAAAGTATAAATGATCAGAAATAGCATCCCCTCAATACCTGAAGTATCCGGTTGATGCAGCCGGGGATACGGGCAGATGGAAGGGGAACCGGCCAGGACCTGCCTTCTGGTGTTAATCCCTTAAAAGTGTACCATGGAATTTACTGCTGTTCAGATGGATGCGTTGCAGGAACTCGCCAATATTGGTTCTGCACATTCGGCTACTACACTATCGCAGATGCTTAACACCAACATCGGCATGAGTGTGCCTAAGATAGATGTTATCGATATCTCAAAAGTGGGAGAATTCGTTACGGATGAATTGACCACTATGGTCATCTTTGAGCTCCAGGGGGATATCCCGCACGGGGGATATTTAATCCTGCATTTTCCCCGCGACTCTGCCAAACGCACCGCAAATATCATGGAGGGGACTTCGGAATTCGACCACTCGTTCAGTGAGATGGACCAGAGTGCGATCCTCGAAGTCGGCAACATTATGATCTCATCTTTTTTAAGCGCAACTTCCGATCTCATCGGCATGGTTATGCTCCCTTCCCCCCCGGTTCTTGTTGTTGATATGGCGCACGCGGCCATCACTTCTCTTGTTGCCCAGATGACCGTAGAAGTGGATGATGTGATCCTTTTTCGTGTCCAGCTGACCTCAGATGAACACAAAATTGCCGGAAATATTCTCATCTTCCTCGAAGTCAACACGCTCCAGCAGATCGCGTTACGTCTCGAAGCCATGACGAAAAGTGAAATGACTGCTTAAGCACAGTTTACCCGGGATACACCTGCCGGACAAATATCCATTTTCCATCGACCTTTTCTTCATGGAGATTACACCCTGCCCGGACAGGGAATTTCCGTATCATTCCGCAATCTATTCAAGACCCCCCGTAAGAGTATTACGATCAAGAGTGTGGTGTGGGATGGAATCGGTTGTTCTGGGTGGATTGGTATTACCCTTCATTATCCTGATCGCACGGATCGTTGAGACCAGTCTTGAAACGGTCAGGACGATCTACATCAACCGGGGGCATGCAAACCTTGCTGCCTGTATTGGCATAATAAAAACCGGCATCTGGCTGCTCTCTACCGGTCTGGTGCTCACCAACCTGTCGGATTACCTGAATCTCTTTGCCTATCTTGCCGGCTATGGTCTCGGGACTCTGCTCGGCATGGAGATCGAGAAGATGATCTCCCTTGGGTATGTGATCGTCCGGCTCTTTATCCCGGCTGATCCCCAACCGCTCATAACCGAGCTCGCTACCCTCGGGTATGGTATGACCCGGATCGAGGGAACGGGCAGTTTCTCATCTACGGTGACGATTGTCTTCATGATTGTGCCCCGTTCAGAACTCGGACGGCTGATGGGCATACTCTCGCGGGAATATCCTGAAATTCTTTATACCGTAGAAGATGTGCGCAATATCAAGGAAGGTGCGAAGATCTTCCACAAGGATGCAAAGAGCCGGATACTCGGATTTTTCGGGCTCTGAATCTTTAGCGCCTTCTTTTTCCTCAAACAAAAGTTCTATGTTCTGTCCCATCCACGTAACTCGTTATGGGGTGTTCGGGGATGACGTGCGATGAACGGTAGAGATAAAATTCCCATTTACAATGCCCGCACGGGAAGAACAGAAGATGTACCTCCGGTGGTAAAAACCGATGCAGAATGGCGGGCACTTCTCACCACGGAACAGTATGACGTGGCGCGAAAAAAGGGCACGGAATACCCATTTACCGGTAAATATCATGCATTCAAAGAGCATGGCATCTTCACCTGTGCCTGTTGCGGTACCGACCTGTTCGAATCGGCTTCCAAATTCGATTCCGGCACCGGTTGGCCCAGCTTCTCTGCTCCCGTATCGGAACTCAACATCCGCACCCACACGGATAACTCTGGCGGGATGAGACGCACCGAAGTGCTCTGTTCCCGGTGCGGGGCTCACCTGGGGCACGTCTTTGACGACGGTCCTGCCCCTACGGGCAAACGCTATTGCATGAACTCGGCGGCGTTGGATTTCCTTAAACGGCCATAACTTCCCGGACATAATATCCTGCCCGTGATAATCCCCGTCACGTCATAAGAAAAACCTCCAATGCGTGATCTTATCAGATTTCCCGACCCAGTATATTAAGACAAATGGATCTTCTGATACCGGCCGTGATTGGCATTGGCCTTTCTATGGACTGTTTTGCCGTGTCGCTTGCCATCGGTACGACAACAAAAACCCGGCTGATTTTCGCTGCGGTAATCATCGCGGTATTTTTTGGTGTGTTCCAGGCAGGTATGACCGTCATAGGATGGCTGGCCGGGTCATCCATTATCAGATTCATTTCTGCCTGGGATCACTGGATTGCGTTTATCCTGCTTGCCATAGTTGGCGGGAAGATGATATGGGAGGGTGTATGCGGAGGCGAAGAGGAGGCCCGTATCGAGGTTGTCCAGCTGGTCCCGGTGATCGTTTTATCTCTTGCAACCAGCATCGATGCCCTTGCTGTTGGTGTCAGTTTCGGGGTACTTCAGACCGCAGTGCTCATACCTGCCATTATCATCGGGGCGGTCTGTTTTGCGATCTCGTTTGCCGGTGTGATGCTGGGCGAGCGGCTTGAAGATATTCTTGGCAACAAAATGGAGATAATCGGCGGTGTTATCCTCATTCTGATCGGAATAAATATCATTGGTGAACACCAGTTCTGGTAAAAACCAGGTTTTTCCCGGATGGTCATACCGGAACGCCGTATTGTGGAATGTGTACTGAATCGTTGTATTGAAACGATAAAATAAAAAAAAGATTGGATGCTTTTTACGCATCCCTGCCACACAGGGTCGTCAGCTTACCAGGATTCTGGGAACGCCATGTTTGTGTAGAGATCTTCGAGCCGGGCTTTGTGGCCGCGTTCCATGTTTGCCAGCTGGGAAAAGAGCAGCTGCGTCTCGATGTCCTTTGACAGGTTGGCCAGCTGTGTATACATCTGCATTGCTTCAAGCTCTTTCTTAATAGAGATGACAATGCCCTCAAGGGGTTTCATGTCTACTGACAGAGCGGGAGTCGGAAGAGAATCTCCGACTTTGTAGTCATGCGATGCATCAAAGTGCATCTTTGCAACATCCTTTGTGAGCATTCCCTGCAGGAACTCGCGGTGTTTCTTCTCTTCACCGGCAAGCTCGGTAAACAGTGACTTTAATGCCTTGTCCTTAACCTTGTCAGCAACGCCACGGTAAAATGTGTATGCTTCGACTTCCCTGTCAATTGCTGTAGAAATGATCTTCTTTGCATCGTCTGTCTTCATGTTTTCACACCTTTTTTTTTTAAATACTACTCAACATATATAAAAAACTAGTGTCTCTTCTCAAATTATGTGAATACTCCCATCTGGCAGGTTTTCGTCTGAGGATCAACCGGTTTAGCCAGCGTGCTCTTGTTTTTATAAATATTTGAGAATACTCCCCTGTCTTCTGGTGTTGTTCATCTCCTGGGTGGATGGAGAACGAGTATGAAAAACGAAGTGCAGTTTGTATTTCATGCCGTTTGTTTTATCAGATACTCCCGTGAACACTACATAGACATGGACGCAGATGACCGTGCAGAGATCGAACAGATTCTCGGCTATCATTTCTTTGAACCGCAGCACCTGATACGGGCACTCACGCATCCTGCCTGTGCCCACGAACTGCTCCAGCAGAACAAACGGTGCATGGACCAGGAAGCCTACAGCACGCTCGGAGATGCCGTGCTCAAGACGGGGCTGATCCTCTATCTCATGGAAAAAGGTCTCGAGACCAAAGGTGAGATCACGGTAAACAAAGAACCGGTTGAGAAGAACGAGACCCTGGCAAAAGTCGGCAAACGGTTAAAGATCAAACGGTTCATCCGCCTTGGGCGCGGGGAGAAAGAGCTGATGAGGCATGGGGAAGAAACAATCCTTGCCGACACCGTAGAAGCTCTGATCGGTGCCATATTCCTTGACAGCGATGCAGGTTTTGGCATCGTAAAGCAGTGCATCGGGCTCTGGTTCGAACCCGAACTCAAGAAGATCAAAAAAGGGGCGGTAACAAAGCCGGCAGAAATCCCGCTTATCAGTCGTCCCCTTTCATCTTCCAGACGTGGAGCACCCAGAGGTAAGAACCCAGTGTCGCGATCACCGTGGAGAGGATGAGGAGCGGTACATACCACCATTGTGCTGCCATTGTCCCGTCCATGATTCCGCTCCCTGCGATGGTGGCGATCGTATTGGGAACCAGAAATGCCGTGCCGAGCACCGTGAGGTACGCGGTGACGAGCGCGAACCGGTTGTTCAAACTCTGGAGCTGGTTATTGTAGATGCTCTGCATCACTTCAAGCCCTGAAGCGAGTACCGTTGACATCTGTTCCGAGAGCTCGATGTGCCGGTCGATGTTATCCGACAGGATGCCGATCCTGCCTAAAAGTTTTTCTTCGTTTGTGATCAGGTCCGCATCCCCGTACCGCAGCGAATCGACCACATCCTTTGTCGCCCAGAGCACGTTCAGGTAATCGATCAGCACATGTTTCATCCGGTAGATATCGTGGGCGATCTTTCTCTTGGCTAAGTTCTCTTCAATCAGTGATTTGCTGATCTGGTCGCCATGCATCTCGATCTCGCGGAGGTACTCGAAGTTGCGGTCATTGTTCTCATCGATGATCCGCTCGAGAACGAGGGTGATCTTGTCGATAAGCGGCTCCTCCGCAATCTTTTTGAAAAACGGGGGGGCATACCGGGAGAATCTCAGGAGCCGGTTGATCTCCTGACTGTGAACGGTTATGATGAAATTGTCGCGGAGAAGGACAAAGAGGGGGTGAACGGTCATCTTCTCTGCCTTAACGGTTACCGAAGGGAGCATGATGCCCAATTCGGTGTCGTAATCTTCGTAGGCTGAGTAAAAACCCGTGGACAGTTTCGGGATTGGGATCTTGGAGAAACCGGTTACCTGAGCGATCTGCTCGATCTCTTTATCATCATCACTGGTACTACAATCGATCCAGGCGATACTGGCATCGCGGATTGCCGTAAGGTATTCTTCAAGAGGACGGTCCACCAGCCGGTCAATCCTGCCATCTTTGTAGAGGATGATACAGAAACTCAAAGGGATGGGCCCGGAGATCTGGGGTGTCTGGGGAGTACTCTGCATTTTCATGATGGCACCTCACTCCATCCGGCGGGTATCTGTGCCGTATGTTGTACGATTTATTGATACCGGAAGTGTATATAAGTGGCTGCCATTTGTTGGTGATTATTGTTAAGATCCAGATGTGGGTTATCGGAACACTTATTATCCCGGATGCTCTTTTTCGGTTATGGATAATCGCTGGTCCATACTTTCTGCAGTAATCCTCATCTTACTTTTCATCTCCTGTGGGTGTACCTCAATAACCCCATCCCCGAAGGTCCCCGCATCTCCCGTTCAGGGACAACCCGTTTATCAACCGGCGCCCTCCCCTGCACGCTCAGGATCTTTTACTCTCAATATCGACGCACTTGCATCGGGTTTGGCTCTTCCGGATATCTATAGCTGCAAAGGTGCAGGCGAATCTCCTCCCGTTTCATGGGATGGTATTCCTGCCGGGACGAAAAGTCTCGTCCTGATCCTTGAAGATCCTGATGCACCGGCCGGGACATTCACCCACTGGCTTGTCTATAACATTCCCCCGAAAACCGGTAGCATACCCGGAGGCCAGACCCCCCAGAAGGTGCTGGCAGACGGAGCGCAGCAGGCTGACACCAGTGCCGGGTCAAGGGGATATTATCCTCCCTGCCCCCCAATCGGGACAACACACAGGTACATATTCCGGTTATATGCCGTTGACATGGATATCACCCAGCCGACTGCAGACCGGGAGTCAATTGACTGGGCGTTACAAGGGCACACCCTCGCAAAGACCGAATTTTTAACAACGTTCACACGATGATATATTTTTTAAGGTGATTCGTTAATTAGAGCCACCAATTAAGATTTTGTTTCAGTTTTTTTAAGAAGCCATCTCCAAGAGAAAACTTATCAGATGTTCTTGGGGGCTTTGGTTCCACCTCCGCCCCCGCCACTGTGGCATCCCCCGGATTGCGATAACGACGTATTACCTGTAACCCACCTCATCCAATCACAATGCGCCCTGTCCCCCTCGGGGGACAGGTGGCGCAAGAGGGGGGTATGGTATTATCAAAATAGGCTTACTACAGACAACAAAATGTTAACTATTTGTTGATTTGATATCTGACATTAAAGGTTGGTGGCACCAAATGATGAATCACCTTTTTTAATTATCCGGACCTGTTCCGGACGGATACCGCAAAGATAATTGCAACTGCAATCGTGAGCAGAAAACTGGCAAAAAAACCATATGCATAGCCAGCTGCCATAACGACAATACCCGTGACAAGCGGACCTGCCGCATGTCCAATGTCCATGGTTGATGATAACGCCCCCATCGATGCCCCGATCTGTTCTTTTCTCGCAACATCAGCGATATATGCGCTGGTTGCAACAGTAGACAGAGACATACCAAGGCCAAATACAGCACTCACCAGAATGACCGTAGAAAAATCCGATACGAAAGGAATGCAAACCGCTGAACCTGCAAGGATGATGAGACCTGCTGAGATCTGGATGCGTTTGTCGAAACGATCAGCGAGTGTTCCAAAGAACGGTTTGGTCCCTGCAATGATCAGTACCTGCACTGCAAAGATGATGCCAATCAGGTAAGGGCTGATGCCCCGTGATACAAGGATGAGGGGGAGGAATGTCTCGAATGCCCCGAACGTAAAGTAAGTTGCCATATCAACGAGTGCGGTAGCACGGAGCCGGGTATTGGAGAAAAATGCGGTAAAACTCTCATGGAATGTTGAGATCGGGAGCAGGGTTAACGGTGCAGGGCGGTCTTCGCGATACATGAGGGTCATGATGAATACTGGCACTGCAGAGAGAGCTGCAGCAACATATACCATCCGATAGGGCAGCAACCCCGGGTACATCATGAATGAGGAGATGATGATTCCTCCTGCGAGCGGTGCAATTGTCCTCCCGATGAGTGTCGCCGATGAGTACTGCCCGAGCATTGCCCCCTTGTTCTCCGGAAATCGTTCGGCGATCACTGCAGATATGACCGGCCCGAGAATTGCAGTGGCGGTACCGTGAAAGAACCGGACCGGAATCAGCCAGAGCGGATCGAAGATGAGCAGGTAGAGAAGCGGGGCAGACAAAAACACTAATCCCGAAGTAATGAGCAGTTTTCTCCGCCCGATATGATCAGACAATACACCAACCGGGAACGAGAACAGGATGCCGGCCAGGGGAGAAACCGCCGCCACTAACCCGATCACCGCGTCATTTGCCCCGATAGCCTGCGAGAAGAGGGGGAGCACCGGGTTTTTCGAGATCGTGGTGGAAAAAATTGCAAAGAACCCGAGCAGGAAGAGGTAGTACATCATCCTGCGATCCGGAGAGAATCGTATTCCTGGTGGAATAATCGGGTGTATCATGGTTATGATTGGCATTCGTGGCGATCAGGAATAAGAATTCTGGTACCGGTGGTTAAGGAATAAAACAATAATGCTAATAGTGATCACTCCCTAAAAACTCCGTATGAAGAAATCTGTATCCTCTGGATTTGCAGTCCTTACTCTTGTGGTGCTGGCAGCACTCCTTGTGCTTCCGGTTTCCGGTGCGGTCGATTCATCAGCTGCGACAACAACCTCTCCGGCAAAACCTTTCATCAGTGCAACCGTTTCATCGGTAGCACCCACAGTCGGCGACCCCGTCACCATCAGTGGTGTAGCAACCGGTGCGAACCTTGCCTCAGGTGTCCAGATATGGATATTTGCCGGGAATTATATCAATGCAACAACCGTCCCGGTCAATGCAGACGGGACATTCTCCAAAACCTACCCGACAACGGGACTTCCCCCGGCAATGTACTATGTCTTTGTCCAGAGCCCGGGCCCTGATGGGACATTCAATATCGATCTGATTGATGCCGGCATATATTCCGGGCAGGTCGTCAACACAAAGACCAATGCGATGATCTTCAATTTCACGGGAGTCGGTAGTGTGCAGGATGCAGCAGCAGCCCAGGCGCTTTCCGCTGCTTTTAATCTGCCCGGACAAGACGACATATACACCAAGCTTACGTTCCAGTTGACAGCTCCCGTTGCCACCCCCGAGGCTGCGAAAACTGCTGCTCCCGCTGCAGCCACCACGGCAAAATCCCCCCTGCCCGTTGAAGTTACCGCAGGTGCGCTTGTGATCAGCGGGTGCTGTGCTGCCTTCTGCATGCGAAAGACACACTAATCATTTTTCTTCTGCTGTTTTCCTGCATGACTTAGGGCGGAAAAGTTCATCATTCCAGAAACAAGACGCCTGCACATGGATGATGCACGATCCTTCTACATATCAGGTCTGTCTCTTCAGGCGGAGAATCGGCATCAGGAAGCGCTCCTTGCATTCGAGCAGTCGCTTGCTCTTGATCTGGATAATGCAGGCGCATGGAATGGCAAGGGAATGGCGCTAGCCCATCTTTTTGAAAACGCCGAAGCTATCCAGGCATTCGACCGTGCCCTGACGCTGGGAAAAGACAATGAATTTGTCTGGTACAGCCGTGGTATCGCCCTGCACCTGCTGGGGCGTAATGAAGATGCAGTGCAATCCTTTGATCATGCACTTAAATTAAAACCGGATTACCTTCCTGCATGGACGGGCCGGGGTGATGCCCTGGTCGCACTTGAACGGTATGATAGTGCGATCGAGGCTTATGACCAGGCCCTGCGGGATGCTCCCGATACTTCAGCAGCCCTGATCGGAAAGAGCCTTGTTTATTTTGTACTGGGGGATTATGCAAAGGCGCAGGAATTATCAGAAAAGACGATCGCGCTTGAGCCAGACAATATCCTTGCACGGGTTACACTAGGATCTGCTCTCATTGAGCTGAGGTTATACGAAGAAGCAATTGCCGTGTATGAGCAAGCGATAAAACTCGATGAGCACAGTGAATCTGCCTATGCAGGTAAAGGGGTAGCACTTGCAGAACTGGGCCGGTTTCCTGAAGCGCTCGAGGTATTTGACAATGCCCTTTCCTTAAATCCCGCGATGCCGGATGCCTGGACCGGCAAGGGAATGGTATTGGGAAAACTGGGGAAGAACAGCGATGCAATGCAGGCGTTTGATCGGGCGCTTCTGCTCAACCCCGACTGTGCAGCGGTCTGGTATACTGAGGGAAAAATATTCCGGTTTGTCTCCAGCACCGAAGATCGTATACTGGTTACATCCCGCATGCCCCCGGTCAATCCGCACAGTTCGGAAGCATGGGGCAGCCGGGCGTTTGAAAAAACACTGGCCGGCCTCATGGAAGAAGCCGTGCAGGAGTACGATAACGAACTTCGGACTGATTTCCATTCAGCCCCCCTCTGGTATAACCGCGGAGTGGCACTTGATACACTTGGCAGGTCGGAAGAAGCGATACACTCCTATGAAAACGCTCTCAATGCTGATCCCGCCATGATGGCCGCATGGTACAATAAGGGTCTTGCAGAAGTCGATCTCGGGCAGTTTGCAGAGGCAATCATCAATTTTGATCATGCACTGGCACTTGATAAGACGGCTGCCATTATCTGGGTGAACAAAGGTCTTGCGTTCTTCCGGCTCTTCCGGTTCGAAGAAGAGCTTGCAGCATACGATGCAGCCCTTGCTATAGACCCGGTAATCGCAGTAGCGTGGTATAACAAGGGTGTGTCGCTCTGGCAGCTGAACCGTAACCAGGAGGCTCTTGTTGCGTTTGAAAAAGCAATTTCTCTGGATAACGGGCTGGTTCGGGCATGGTTCAACAAGGCTGTATTCCACAGCCGGGAAGGATCCTATGAACTTGCACTGCAGGCATATGATCTGGTTCTCTCTCTTGAACCCCTGCATGCGCTCGCATGGGTGGGGAAAAGTTTTGTCTTAATCAATATCGGGAGGTCGGGTGCAGGCAAAAAGGCCTATATCCGGGCAAACCAGGTGGCAGAGCAGCTCTCGCTCATGCGGAGGAATTATGGGGGTGCGCTCTTCCTGACACGGAGGGGCCGCAATTATGTAGCCTTCCTGGATAAAAAACGGAAGGCCCCTCATGACGCATCGCTTGCATGGTATTCGACTGGTATCGATCTCTACCGGAATCACCGCAACGAAGAGGCCATTGGTGCATTTCACCGGGTACTGGCAATTGACCCTTCCAGTTCACGCAGCTGGTATTATATCGGACGCGCTGCGGCGGATCTCGGGAGGTACCAGGAAGCACTCGAAGCCTACGGTCATGCACTCCGTTTTGATCCTGCAAATAAACAGTGCTGGAACAACAAAGGACTTATTCACCGGCGACTGGGACAACCCGAAGCCGCACTCACATCGTTTCATAAGGCACTTGAGCTCGATAAAAAATATTTCCATGGCTGGTACAATCTCGGGCTTGTACTGCTCGACCAGAAACGATATGCGGAGGCTGCAGGGGCTTTCGATACGGCACTGGCCTTAAAACCCGGCGATCCCCGTTCCCTCAACCGGAAACATTACGCATCACTCAAAGCCGGGGTTTCCTGATTTTTTTGCTCTGTAGAAACGTGCATGAACGGGAGTTCACACCAGAAGCATGAAAATCGTTTTGTGATGTTCCCCCGCCTCAGGGCCTCTCTTTAGGCACGGCGGGACAAAGAGGTTTCAACCGCTTATTCATTAAAACCGCCGCGGGGGCGTCCCTTTTTGGTGCGGCGGCGTTTATCGCAGTTGTAAAAAGGATACATCTCCATTTTTCCGAATAATATGATTTTCATAGGAAAACCTTTTTTTTTACATAATATATTGCCCCCCTTTTGCGCCACCAGTCCCCCGTTGGGAGACGGGCGCAGCGCGATAGCCCGAATCCGGTTACAGGTAATACATCGTCATCGCAATGGGGGGTGCCCCAGTGGCGGGGGCGAAGCCCCCGAGAGCGGTCAGTGTTTTCTAAATGATTTCTACAGAACAGATTTTTTTACAAACGGCATCCGAAAATCCTGAATTGATGAGATTGATAAGCCCGCCCCCTCTTTTTGGCATATCCCTTTATGGTATTAAAGTCACTTTCTCATAGAGAGTTGTCCAGTATGCAGTACGAGTCCGATTCCTGGAGCCTCCCGGGCTTTGACGGGGGCATACCCATATGATATCACTGCGCCTGTACCGGATCTACGATATCGGCAGAGAGATCGACATCGACTGGCTCGAGCGTGCGCTCGCTCAAAATTATTTCACGGCACGGACCAGTTTTGTCCGGGTCAAACCAAAGTCCATCATGATGGAAGACCCGCCCCTCATGATCCAGATGCACCCGATCCGGGTGGAGCGTGAGGGCAGGTCATTTGAGTTTTCGGTGGTTGCGCGGGTGTTTGATATCGGTGCGATCAGTTTCTGTTTTGTGCATGATGACCGGGATGCTGATTATAACGAACTGGAGAATCTCGCGTTCCTGTTTGCAGGGCAGGAGGGGCTTTCTGAGTATTATGTCCAGTATCTCAAGACCCTTGGTGAGATCATTAAACCGCATATCAAGAATTTCGCGATTGATCCCGAGTTTTTTGAGGATTACACGATCTACGTGACCGACCGCCGGGACGATTCGATCGACCCAATACCGCTCCTGACCGGGGAAACCGCAAAGATCTCCCCCCAGATGCGTCAGGAGGTTGTAAAGAACTCGCTGAGTTATACGATTGATGATCTCGTCATGCTCTCGTGGGACTCTGCACTTATCTGCAATCCTGAAACCCCGACAGATATTATTGACCTGATCGAGTTTGCCAACGTGCAGGTGCTTGAACTCCGGTACTATGACAGGGAGCTCACCCGCGGGATGGAGAAGATGTACGATGATATTGAACATGCCGACCGGCTGTCACAGTTCCGCCGGAGCCGAAAGTATCACGCGATCATGGCCGCCCAGATGGAGATGTATGCAGAGATCTCTGAGATCATTGAAAAAGTTGACAACCTGATCAAAGTGACTGAAGATATCTATTATGCCCGGGTGTATGCTACCGCCCTCAAAGTGCTGCGCAGTGGCCAGTGGAGTGAGAGCGTGACCCGGAAGATCGATGTGATCCGGGAGAACTATTCAATGCTTTCAGATGAAGTGCGCATCCAGCACTCAAATTTCCTCGAATGGGTGATCATCATCCTGATCGCTCTTGAGTTCGTACTTGCCATCTGGCAGAGTATATCGTAAATAGTTTTTTTTTTAAAATTTCTGCGTGTTTCGATAAGCACACCTGAAAAAAAGTCACCTGGTTCCTATTACAACAGGTATGCAGGTACATGAAAATGGCCCAGCCATTTTCATATTAAAAAAAGTATCAGAGATACCGGTTCTTGCGCAGCCAGTCAGCCTGGGGTGGCAGGTAACGGTAGATGATATCGCATTTCTCATCCTGGAAACTCCAGGGGGTGACAATCAGGATGTCACCTTCGCGTATCCATGCGCGCTTCTTGATCTTTCCCTTGATCCTGCCCATCCGGGTGACACCATCGTAACACCGGACCCGGATATGATTTGCACCCATCATGAGATCTGCGAATGCGAACTGCTCATTGGCCCATTTCTTGGGCAGGCGAACCCGGACGACCGGCGTTCCGTCCGCGTTTACTGCGTTTGGATCTATATCATCGTTATTATTCGGTCTAATTCAGACAACTCCTTTGGTATATGTATGACGTTCTAGGCCAATGAAGGTATGTATTGTATAAATGGTGGTGAGACATCTCATAAAACTTACTTGTCGCTTACACTTTCTCCCCGCCCACTCTAACCCTTATTACTCCACCCACTCACCTCTTTTTCAATCTGATGATCGGCAAAGGTGCATATCTCAAACAACTGACTGCTTCCACAATGCAGATGAAATCGGTTGAGGTGGAAAAAGAGATGGAGGGAAGTTCTCCCCCGTCAGTGTTTATCGGCAGCTGGAATTACCCGGATGTGTATGCCGGCCCGATGATTGCTCCCCAGCATGGTGATACCGCGATCATGGACCAGCCCGAGTCATGGATTGCCCAAAACCGCACGCAGGAAGAGATCATCGGGTACCGGCTCAATCTTGTCAGGGGGAAATCCATGGTGAATGCTGCGGATCTCAGCTCGCGGTTTGTAGAGAAACTCCAGGAGATATCCTTATCCACCACATCCATAGAAAGCGAAGTTGCATTCTCGACAATTCCAACCGGTACAACATTCTCCGAAGAGTATACCCCGTTTGGCCCGAGTGCAGGGATCGAGCGGTTTGAGATCGAGAGCGGGAGATGGGATTACCATCTCGAAAAGGTGTTCTATGACACGGACCTGAGATCTGCCGAGGCAGTCACCGGCCTGCACCGGCAGGGGGTCCCGTTCTCCAGCATCCAGAAAGCATTTTCTGTCGGAACCATGGGGATGGACCGGAACCGTCACCTGGTTCCCACCCGCTGGTCGATCACCGCGTGCGATACCATGATTGGTGATCAACTCCTGACTGAAGTGAAGAAAAACCCGGTGATCGACACCTGGCGGGTTCACCAGTTCTCAAGCCTTCACAACAATTACGCGGTGATCCTGATGCCCACCGGCTGGCAGTACGAATGGTCGGAAGCGTTTCTGAAAGTGCTGGGCAACGAGGAGCTGGTATTTTCAGATCATGAAGGGTACAAGAAAAAGACTGAATACTCTCATCTCGGGGGGTGCTATTACTCCTGCAAGATGGCCGTGCTCGAAGCCCTTGCCCGGCAACAGGAGCAGGCAGGTGCGATTATTCTCAGGGAAGCACACCGGGGTTATGTACCTATGGGCGTCTTCAATGTCCGTGAGAATGTCCGGGGAGCAATGCGGCAGCCGGCACAGGAGTTTGAAGATATCCGGTCCGCCCTCTCCCATATCTCCGAATCGTTTTCCCTGCCGATAACCCGGTTTATCGAGGAAGGTGCATTGCTGCGGGAAACAATCCGGCAGCGGCAGTGCAGGCTCAGTGATTTTGCATTGGTTGCGAACTGATATGACAAACAGCATAGTACTGAAATGCAGTTGCGGGAATTTTGCCCGGGGTGCAACGAGCAGGGAGCCCCAGAGGATCATCCTGCATCTCGACATGGACAGTTTCTATGCCTCTGTTGAGATGCGGGAGAACCCGGATCTGAAAGGAAAACCCGTCGTCATTGGCGCGGATCCCCGGCAAGGCACAGGTCGGGGAGTTGTCAGTACCTGTTCGTACGAGGCGCGGGCATTTGGCATACGGTCTGCAATGCCCATCTCGCAGGCTTTTGTTCTCTGTCCTCACGCCATATTTATCCCTCCTCATTTTCCCCGGTATGCCAAAGCCTCTGCTGAAGTGATGATGATCTTAAAATCCCATGATCTGCCGTTCCAGCAGGTAAGTATCGATGAGGCATTTCTGGATGTGAGTTCGCTGGGAATTTTCTCTTCTGCACGAGATCTTGCAGTCCGGATAAGGCACGATATCCACACACAGCTCGGGCTGACCTGCTCGATTGGTATTGCACCGACAAAAGTGGTGGCAAAGATCGCGTCAGATGTCAATAAACCCGATGGTCTCACGGTTGTTGAACCAGAGGGCCTGTTCTCATTCCTTGCCCCGATGCCGGTACGGAAGATTCCCGGAATTGGCAGGAAATCAGAAGCAGAGCTCTTTGAGATGGGTATCAGGACGATCAAGGATCTTGCAGAATATGATGTCCAGGTGCTGATCGCCCGGTTCGGCCGTTCTGCCATCGCCCTTCAGGCAATCCCCGCCGGCATCGATGATGACATGGTAGAAGAGCGGGACGGTGTGAAGTCGGTCTCCCGCGAGACAACCTTTCCTGAAGATACCAAAGATGAGCAGGTAACTGCGGCAACCATTGATGCACTTGCACGGGATGTATGCCGGAATCTTGTTGATGAATCCCTGCGATGCAGGACCGTTACGGTCAAAGTGCGATACACCGGTTTTGTGACCCGGACAAAAGCCCGAACACTCTCACATTATACGGATGATCCAACTACTGTGCGTTCTACTGCACACTCCCTGCTACGGGAAATTTTTGATGGCCGTCCGATCCGTCTTCTCGGCATACGGTTGTCCTCTTTTGAGAAACGTGATGCCCGGCAGATGATACTAACGGTATAACCGCAAGGTCCACCCGGTTGATAAAGGCCGTCCTCACAATACTGTTTTTGGTATAGCACGACACCTGTCGGCTGTGAGATTTACCGCTCTGGAATACATGTCCCTTATCCACAAGGAAAGGTGAGGAACATACAAGAAAAAAGATTTTTATCTGATATTGTTATGGGACTGGAGGCTGTTCATCTGCTGTTCTAACCTACAGCAGATTGAGGATGTGTACTTTGGGTGATGCGGTACATGAGAATTAACCCGGAATAAAATCAAACCACCTCCGTTTATGGGGATATTTTTTAATTATCTTTTATAGTATTTAAACATATTTTTTGAGTAATAACTCAGAATTTCAAATTGTTCAGCATTCGCATAAACAATAAATGGTCTTTTATGCGAAAAAAGATTATTTCGCTCTGTAAATAAACCGAAAGCCAGGATATCGCCAGATATTAAGGTGACATGTTCATCTGTACTGTGCCCAAAAGTCCCATTTTTTGGAGGATTGTTTTATGTTCAGGTTTTTTACTTGGATTACATTCGGTGAAATTTCAATATGGTCCAACCTTACACGTCAGATGATTCATCTGCTGCCGATGTCCCGGAATGAAGCAAGTTACCTGCAGCAACAGGTGCCAGCATCTGTCAGGTCCGCCGCATTCCGGTTTTCCGGAACAGATCGAATGTCACTGGCACTGATAACTTCAATCGGGACGAAAAAAGGAAATGGAAGGGATCAGGGTTTTCCGCCGGGAATTGAACACGCACCGTTTGTGCAGGAAAGACCCGAAGCGCAATCGCCGGTTGTTTTACACGCAGACCCGGGACCGTTACCCCCCGTTGATCCGGGTCCCGGTGAGGTAACCTGCCCCGGACTCTGCTGCGGCTGAACCTGTCCCGAACCCGGTTTCATACAATAGCCTGCATTGCAGGACAGTCCTCCGAGACAGTCACTATCCCGTGAGCAGTCTTTATTGAACGCTTTTTCCACAGCCCAGTTCTCGCAGTTCTCACACGGTTTGCATGCATGATACTTCCAGATCGTACCGGGATCGCCCTGGAGCTGGGATTCTGCAGTATATACTTTACCCTGTCCGATGGCGATATACCCGACGCCGATCTGGACATCCCAGTAGTCCTGCGTGTTGTCAGAGTCATGCCAGATCACCTCATACATCTTCTGGTTACCGGAACGGGTGAGTGCTTTATTGTCAAGGTTGATGAACGATTTTTTAATTTTTGAGGCAAAAAACGCCTTTGCTTCTGATTCGCTCATGGTAAGATCGGGTAACGCATTGATCATCGCAGACTGCGATTTTCCGGTAACGTTTGTGTAAAACACCGCAAGCTGGTACTGCGAGAAATCCATTGAATCCGGTACTATCTCGCCCATGTGCCCCCCCATACCTTTCGGTTTTTCTTCCCAGTACCCTACCGTGTAATAGTCGAGTCCGGGGGTGCGTGGCGGTTCCCCCACCCCCGTCCATGCAGTTTTCTGGGAATCTATAGCAGGGCCAAACGCTGTGGAGAGATCATAATAATAACCCGGGTAGGGATTGCCTGCCGGCAGGATCTTGGTCATCCAGTTAGGCGGACGTATGGTTTCCGGGGGAGAGACGAGGATTTTATTGATCTCTGTCATCATCTTCTGTTTGAAGGCCGGGGTGTCGCATGCAGTACCCGCAGCGAACCCCCCCTCTTCTGTCCTGCCAGTAGGTTTCTGGCCCACAGCACTGCCTAAGCGGCTGCACACATCAGTATGATCCTGACAATACTGTTCACAGACCTCATAATGGGCGGAACAGTAAGAATTACATTCATCAAGGGAGGCACAGTTGTTGGGCCCGATAATTCCACCCATTGCCCCTCCGGAAAGGTTTCCCCCCGCAGGTGGCACCGTGCCGGGCGGATTGACACAGCCAGCAGCAACAACGAGAATTGCCGCAAAAACCGCGAGCAGGAAATAAGGTGAACGTATGTGTGTTCTCATAAGTGTGTGTGTAATACCCGCTCCTAAAAAAGGGTACGTCTTTAAAAAATTCCCAATCAGGGATTGCTTATGAAAAAATTATCCACGCATGCACCGGAAGACAAATCTATGATGGATGTCCATGCTGAAATGAACGTTCTATGAGCACCCCGCCAACTGTCACAAATTTTATTGAACACTTAAAGACCGCAGTGATGGATCCTGCTGTGGGTATACGCATCGTGAAGGTGACGGGAGATGATCAGATGGGCCTCTATGTAGCTGAACTGGGGGCACATCGTTCGGTGACCGCCCATTATCACAGGAACGGCAGCGAGATCTACCAGATTGTACATGGCGAGGGAATCATCCATACCGGTTTTCCTTCCCTTAATGATACGGTGATCTGGAACCGATCCGTGGATCTCAAAAGCGGGGATTGTTTTACGGTACAGGAGGGTCAGGTTCACCGGCTGGAAAATACCCGTTCAGAACCCATGATTGCATGCTTTGTCTGCCCGGCGGCCCATATCGGTCATGACCGGTTCATTGTCAGGGAAGCAAAGTAGTTCGATAAAATTCCTGAGGAAGTGATGTATGCAGCGATACCGGTTTAAAAAAATTGATGCGTTTGTACAGGGGCGATCAACGGGTAACCCGGCTGGATGCGTGTACCTGCCGCGGGAAGATGCCCTGTCAGCCGAAGACATGCAACAGATTGCACGGGAACTTGCAGGATGCGTAAACGAGGTAGTCTTTCTCTATCCGGATGATGGGCATACTGCCCTGCGGTTTTTTTCAGCGGAACGCGAAGTTGCGTTCTGTGGTCACGGGACGATCGCGGCCATGTACTATCTCATAAAAAACGACCCGGTGCTTTCAGTCGATCCGGTAACCCGTATTCACGTGGGTGGGCAGGAACTCCTCGTAAGAAACGAGATCGCAACAGCAGATTCGGTTTTTATCAGTGCGCCCCAACCTGTTGAAGAAAAACTTTCAGTATCCCAAGACGGGATTGCAGCTGCATTGCGGATCGCACCCGGTGATATTTCAGAAAATGACCGTATCGCTTGTATCAACGCCGGGCTCTCGACACTGATCGTCCCGATAGACTCGCTCGACCTGCTGCTGTCCATTCATCCGGATCAGCAGTACCTTAAGGAATTCTGCCTGGCAAACGGGATCGAGATCATTTTGGTTTTCTCAACCCGTACTTCAAAGGCAGGGAACAGTTACCGCACAAGGGTATTTGCTCCCATCTTCGGGTATCTTGAAGATCCAGCAACCGGTTCGGGCAATGCGGCACTGGGGTATTACCTGCTCAAAGAGGGTACCTGGGATGGACGTATAATTTCCATTGAGCAGGGGAAGAGCAGGGAGAACCCGAATATCATCCGGCTGGTGAGTGATACGTCAAAGGTGCAGCGCAGTGTATTTTTTGGTGGCAATGCGGTGGTGCGGATTGAGGGGGAATATCTTCTCTCTCCATAAGGATTGCCAAAAACCAGCTCCCCTCACGTCCCAATCTTTTCCTCGCATTACAAGCCGTTACTCCTGTTTGTAAGGATATTTTAAAGTGATATCGGGTTTGACGTTTTTTTACTGTGCGAGTGCAGCCACTCTTCAACATCTGCCTGTTCAACGGTGAACGATGCAATCCCCTGTACCAGATCGGTCATTTCATCATCACCCTCTTCGAGCACGTAGCCGTTGGCGTTGAGGATCATTTCTGCAACAAGCCGTGCAGTACGGTTGTTGCCTTCACGAAACACAGGGTAGGCGCAGAGGGAAAAAAAGGCAAGCGCTGCCCGCTGGTGAACGCTTTCAATGCGGTTGGCTAAAAAGACCATCTGGTGGAGACTGGCTTCCGATAACAGACGGTCATCACCACCATCGGTTTTCATTACCTGTTCGTGGAAGGCGAGGACCTGTTCAACCGTGAGATAGTCCATGCCGTTCAACCGGTTTTACTCCTTAAAGGATTATGTGCGGTGCCATATAAATCCGGGGAACTTTCCATCATAGTCGTATTGTATTGAACGGGCGAAAGAGTGATGTCATCCTGCATCCAATAATATGAAAAAATTGGTGTTCATTATGGGAATTTTTGACAAGTTAACCGGAAAGACTGCAACGCTCAACCCGAAATCAGCCCTCGTGCTCTCTGCCATCACCGTTATCGCGGCAGATGGTGTCATCGACCAGGCCGAGATGAACGATCTCGCAAAGATCTGCCGTGGCGACCAGAAATCCATTGATACCGCTATGCAGGTATTAAAGGCTAACAAGTTCCCCGGTGTGATTGACATGATCGCAAATGTCCTTGACGAGAAGCAGAAGATTGCCACGCTCGCCATTCTCTGCGATCTTGCCATGTCCGATGGTGTGCTTGCCGGAGAAGAAAAGGCAATCCTTCAGATGTACATGGACAAGTTCGGTGTCCCTGAAGCAACGATGACCCCGATCATCGAAGCAATTGCGATCAAGAACGACTTCTCGATCTTTGCTTAAAAAAACAATTGTATCCTTTTTTCTGTTACACTTTACGGATCTCGTTGTAGAGCGAGACTACCGATAAGCTCACGAGATTGAGCGTTGTCGCGGCATACCAGAGCAGACTCTCTAACGGTGAGAGTGTCGCAATCCAGCCTGACCACAGCATCAGGCATATGATCGAGAACGAAAGAAGGGTGTCGAGAGCAAGAAATACCATAGGCCGTAAGAAAAATCGTCCTGCCTGGGCTAACGTGCAGCACTCAAACCTTGCCGGGAGGTGCAACAGGTCCTGGAGCGCGTATGCACTGTTCATAAAAAGGTCTGCAATTGCCCAGATGATGATCAGCCATCCGGCTGCTGCAAACACTGATCCCCCTGCCGCTCCTGCACGGAGGATGCTGATACCAAAGATCATCTTATAGATGCAGAACGGAACGCCGATCGTCAGGCTCAGAAAGAACGGGCGCAGGAAAAACCGCTGGATTGCATCCGATTCCCGTGCATACCTGCATGCAGGTGCATTACCGTTGCCAGTTTGCTCACAACCGGGTGAAATGGTTTTTGCCATGTATCAGGGAGAGTATGGTGTGGCACGGATATATCAGCTGCGGACACGGTGCCTTTTTTTATGGTCCGGGCAATCATTACGGTACCAGGAGCCGGTGATATGGGGTTTGAGTGCCACCAGTGCGGGGAGTGCTGTTCCCATCTGGGGCTTGTTCACAGCATACGAAAAGATCTGGGGAATTTTCACTTTATTGTGTTCAACCAGTATACTTCGGATGAAACCGAAGTAACCATCGATGCCGATAAGCACGAACTTTTCCTGGACAAGAGCATCTTTGCAAAACTTCCCGAGGCATGCCCGTTTTTCCGGCATATGCCCGGCAGCGAGAAGGCATACTGCACGGTCCACTTAACACGGCCGGATATCTGCCAGGACTTCTCCTGCTGGCGGCTGTTGATTCTCAATCATACCGGGCGGCGGGTTGGGCGTGTCATGTTCCGGCGCTCGCTTGTCACCGATGATGCCCTTTTAGACCGGATCTGGGAGGAATGCATCGATCCGTTGCAGGAGGATGATGATGCAGTCTGGGATAAGGAAGTTGCCCAAATTCTCACGCGGGCGGGTTATATTGTAAGGCAATAATTGTGGCATTCAGCATTATCAAATCTCAAAAACAATTCTCGCATGTTCTTCGAGGCGCCAAAAAAGTACACACCTCATCATTGAGGGATGCAAATGGATTATCGTTAAAAGCAATTTACTTATGAGATTTCCCCCCTGATTGGGTCGCGGCGATGCCTCAACGGGTCGCCGCTGGGCCGGGAAGTAATTCCCCCTACTTTAAACCAATTGAACCGCCGCGGGGGCGGCGGCATTCATCGTATTTTGGGGTATGGTGGCATCAGTCCCCATCTCTTTGATGACTCATAATCCTGATTTACCCACTAAAAATAGTGAGAAGCACGGCAATAATTTCTGCCCTGAATTCAGCAGTTATACTGCACCCGCTCACAACGGGATAAAGGATCAACAGGGTCTGATACCCGAAGCAAAGGACTCACAACGAAAAAACAATAACTCCGTTTCGCGAAACAAAAAGGGTGACTGCTCTTTCCTTACCGGTTCTTTTTCTGGCTATCTACACCGTTCTCAATATCATAGCGTTTCTTCTTTATGCAAATGACAAGCGGAAAGCAAAAGTTAATACATGGCGGACCCCTGAGAATCTGCTGCTGGCAGTTGCTGCGCTTGGTCCTTTCGGTGCATATGCAGCAATGCGGATGTTCCGGCATAAGACCCAGAAACTAAAATTTTACCTTGTGCCGGTATTTCTGATAGTCCACGTTGTGCTAATCATCATCTTGTTACGATGATTTTCCCGATGTGTTCTGGATCTACAGGGGATACTGACAGAGTCCTTGTGCTCGTGGATAAACCGACACGTATCCGTATCGGGTTAAAAAACGTACAATAAACAATTGCAGAAAATGGAAAAAAATTAATGAAATTAGAACCGGGGTTTCCGGTGTTTCGGGAGGCAGTCCCTGCAGTATACGGGCCTGCCCTCGGTTGGCTTAAAGGGTACTTCGCATTCCTTCCCACAGTCTGAACAGGTTGTCTTTGTCATTTCTCGTGGGCCCTGGTCTCTTGCGCCGCCAAAATTTCTCTGGCCGCCGAATTTATTATCTCCAAACATGATAGTTCTCAAACAGTCATTTGAATAACTGTGCTACAATATATGTCGTAATTGTTTATAAAAAGTGCGATACTACCTACCCCCACTCCTTGGAATCCGGGAAAACCCTGGGATCTCAAAAAAACGTATTTCCGTTATATCGTGAACCCCCTTTTCCTTATCACAGGAGCATGGCATGGTTGTTTACTTCAGCTCATTTTTGCCCCCTGGAAGGCTTTTTCCCGTGGACTCGTGGGTAATTCAGGGTCGTGTACAATGAGATTTTGTACTGGAACTGATGATTCATGGCATCTGGTCAGCTCATCGCGAGGAAACCCAAAATCCCGATTCGGATAAACCGGTGTTTTAATGTTTCAAAACACAATAAATAATTAATTTGCATACTGATGGATAAAAAAACCATCCATAGCATTAGTATGAGGATATGACAGAATGCGATTTGTTGTGACTGGGGGAGCGGGTTTTATTGGCTCCCATATTGCCGATGCACTTGCCAATCGTGGGGATGAGGTCGTTATTCTTGATAACCTCTTTTCCGGCAGGATGGAAAATATTCGGGGGTTATTGAATGCACCGACGGTAACTTTTGTAAATGGCAGTGTTACTGATCAGGCACTTCTTTTAAAAGCCTGTAATGGTGCGGATGGCATATTTCATGAAGCTGCAATCACTTCAGTTCCGCGATCCGTAAAAGATCCTCTTGCTTCAAATGAAGCAAATGTGTCAGGAACCCTGAATGTTCTGGTTTCCGCTCAAAAATGTGGAATAAAAAAGATCGTCTACGCATCCTCCTCCTCAGTTTATGGGGATATGCCCACACTCCCCAAAAGGGAGGATATGGTGCCAAATCCAAAGTCCCCGTATGCGATCACAAAAATGACCGGTGAATACTATCTGAACGTCTTTCATGAACTTTATGGAATGAATACGGTTTCGCTGCGATATTTCAATGTCTTTGGGCCACGGCAGGATCCCAATTCTGAATATTCAGCAGTTATTCCGAAATTTATCACAAAAGTCCTGCGTCACGAATCACCGGTAATCTATGGGGACGGATCGCAGACCCGGGACTTTACGTTTGTGAAAGATGTTGTGCAGGCCAATATCCGGGCAATGGAGCGTGACGCGCAGGGTGTTTTCAATGTTGCATACGGAAACCGCATCACCTTGATCAAGCTCGCACAAACGATTATGGATGCATTTGGTGAGGCACTTCCTCTCAAATATGAAGACGGGCGATCGGGAGATATCCACGATTCTCTTGCAGATATCTCTGCAGCACAGAAAGCCTTCGGGTATGCACCGGAATATTCGGTCACAACTGGTCTTGAGGAGACGATCGCATGGTACAAAAACCACTAACGGGACAAACGGTTTGTGTTGTGGGGCTTGGTTATGTTGGTACGCCCCTTGCAGAGGCATTTGCTGACCATCTTCCGACCATTGGGTTCGATATTGATCAGGGTAAAATTGATTCGCTTGTCCAATCCGGGTCAAAAATCCTGGCAACGACCGTTCCGGCTGCAATAAAAGATGCAGATTTTGTCATGATCTGCGTTCCAACACCGGTGACAAAAGCCAAAGACCCGGATCTCGGGCCGGTCAGATCGGCAACCACAACCGTTGGCAGGAACCTGAAACGAAATGCGATTGTAGTGCTTGAATCCACCGTGTATCCCGGAGTTACTGAAGAGATCGTAATCCCCCTTCTTGAGCGGGAATCCGGCCTGAAGTGCGGGAAGGATTTCTTTGTCGGTTATTCACCAGAACGGATCAATCCCAATGATGATGCACATACTCTCGATAAAATCACCAAGATCGTTGCCGGTATGGATGAAAAGACCGCAGACAGGCTCGTCGAACTGTACAGTCATATCACCAAGGTCTACCGTGCGCCGGATATCAAAACCGCAGAAGCCGCAAAAGTGATCGAGAACATTCAGCGTGATCTGAATATCGCACTGATGAATGAGCTGGCACTTATCTTTGAGCGCATGGGCCTTGATACCCAGGCAGTGCTCGATGCTGCCGGGACCAAATGGAACTTCCACCCGTACCGCCCGGGGCTTGTAGGCGGTCACTGCATTCCGGTTGATCCCTATTACCTTGTGATGAAGGCTGAAGAGATCGGGTATCACCCTCAGGTGATACTTGCCGGGCGAGCAATAAATGACTCTATGCCAAAACACGTGGCAGGTCTGGCGATCAAGGGGCTCAATGAAGTGGGCAAGGTGATCAATGGCTCCAAAGTCCTGATCATGGGACTTACGTACAAAGAAGATGTTCCGGATACCCGTGAGTCGCCCGTTGAAGAGATTGTTCATGAACTTAAGGAGTTCAAGGTGGATGTGTATGGCTATGATCCATTGCTTCCCGATGAAGTGATCGAGCGGTTTGGCGCAAAACCACTCCCTAACTTAGATATGAAGGTTGATGCGGTGATCATTGCGGTAGCGCATTCTCAGTTCAGGGATATGTCTGTTGAAACACTCCGGAATCTAATGGGTGAAAAACCGGTGCTTGTAGATGTCCGGGGAATGGTGGACCGCACGACTGCAGTGAAACAGGGAATAGTTTATAATCGTCTTTAAAATAAATTCCAGCACAAAAACATAACACATATCCTCAATGTAAGCAGTTTTATATTGGGAATACATCTCCATATTTTATTTAATAAGATCATATCCCGGTGAACATTTTGAAGATCGTTTCCATTGTCGGTGCCAGACCCCAATTCGTTAAATGCGCTCCGGTTTCCCGGGAGATACGCAAGGATCATACAGAAACTCTCGTTCATACGGGGCAACACTATGACCCGGACATGTCCGCTATCTTTTTCCAGGAACTGGAAATTCCGAAACCGGATTATAATCTCGGAATTGGTTCCGGATCCCACGGGGAACAAACCGGAAAAATGGTAATAGGAATTGAAAAGATACTGGAAACTGAGCACCCCGATTTCGTACTGGTTTACGGGGACACGAACTCAACGCTCGCAGGAGCTCTTGCTGCGACAAAACTGCACCTTCCGGTTGCCCATGTCGAGGCCGGTCTCCGTAGTTTTGATCGCACGATGCCGGAGGAGATTAACCGGGTCCTGACGGATCATATTTCAGATCTGCTCTTCTGCCCGACACAAGCCGCTGCAGATAATCTCGAAAAGGAAGGAATCAATAAGGGGGTACATCTCACCGGAGATGTAATGGCAGATGCGTTGGAATATAATCGCGTTCTTGCAGAAGAGAAATCCAGTGTTCTTAAAATGTTTGGACTGGAAGAACATTCCTATCTTGTTTTAACCGTACACCGTCCATCAAACACAGATAATAAAAAAAACATGTCCTGCATCCTTGATGCAATCCGCAAATCAGGAAAGCCAACTGTTTTTCCCGTACATCCAAGAACGCGAAAATTCTTGCAGGACCATGGGATTTGGGATATAATGCCCTCAAATATCATCCTAACTGAACCTCTGGGGTATTTAGACATGATCCAGCTCATGCGTCATGCTGAAAAGATAATAACCGATTCCGGAGGTATACAGAAAGAGGCATATATTTTGGAGATTCCCTGTATTACCCTGAGAGAGAATACAGAGTGGATTGAGACCCTGGAAGGGAACTGGAATGTCCTGACCGGAGCGAATACAGATAAAATCCGGGACGCAATTGTTAATATAAAACCCGATCCCTCAAAACGATATAATCACTATCCTTACGGAGCCTCGAAGAAAATCGCACGATTGCTTGAAATGGCAATGCAGTAGTTCAGGAATTATCAGGACCATTACGTATGTGTGGAATCTCCGTAATAATTGATACGAAATCGAAATTTCAAGTAAATTCTCTCATTTTTCAGATGACTGAATTAGTCAGACATCGCGGACCTGATGACGAGGGTTATGTGGTTTTCTCCGGGTGTGGAGAAATCAATAAAATTACTCCCTGTTATGGTGCGAATACTCCGAAAAATGTGATTGACGGGGATTTTCCCTACTCTCCAAAATATTCCATAACCCGTTTGGCGTCAGAAAAATTCTCCGTAGCATTCGGTCACAGGCGTTTATCAATTGTTGATCTTTCACCAAATGGGCATCAGCCGATGTGTTATGGAAATCAGCGGTACTGGATTGTGTATAATGGAGAGATTTACAATCATCATGAATTGCGTGATGCACTGAAAAAACTCGGTCACCGGTTTATTTCCCATACTGATACGGAGGTACTATTAGCAGCGTATGTACAGTGGGGAACCAATTGTCTGCACCATCTGAATGGTATGTGGGCTTTCGTCATTTTTGATACAAAAGAATCGAAGATTTTCGCTTCCCGTGACCGATTCGGCGTCAAACCCCTCTACTACTGGTTATCTCCGGATGGAATGCTTGCCTTCGCATCAGAAATCAAACAATTTACCGCCCTGCCCGGATGGAAACCTTTTCTGAATAAAGAATGTGCTTATGATTATCTTATAATGGATCTGATGGACCATACTCCCGAAACCCTTTTTCACGGTGTATACCAGATCCCGGGTGGGCATGCGGTCGAATTTCACCTCTCCGATGATCTCAAGAATACCCTTCAGATATATCGCTGGTATCAACTGGAAAAAAAACCTTTTCAGGGAACCTTTGCACAAGCTGCTGATGAGTTCAGGTATCTTTTTACGGATTCTGTCCGATTGCGCCTGCATGCTGATGTTCCTGTTGGATCCTGCCTTTCCGGAGGCCTTGACTCATCCGCAATTGTTTGCATTGCAAATGATCTTCTCAAACAGGAAAAAAAAGAGGAATTACAAAAGACATTTTCTGCGATTTCAGATGTGAAAAAATTCGATGAGCGGGAGTTTATTAATGAAGTTGTTTCTGACAGAAACCTGGATGCTCATTATATCGTACCTACCCCGGAAAAACTATCAGAGCTGCTGGACAGTATAATCTGGCATCAGGATGAACCATTCGGAACTACCAGTATTTTCGCACAGTGGCTTGTATTCAAGCTAGCGGCAGATCAGGGGATAAAGGTGCTTCTCGATGGTCAGGGAGCTGATGAACAATTATGCGGCTATCATATTTTCTCAGGAGCCAGACTGGCCGATTTACTGGTGAAATTAAAATGGGGGAAAATGCTTCATGAAATGGATTCGGCGAAAAAAAACCTCGGCATTTCCTTACCGAAATCAATCAGTCTGGTAGGCATCCAGATTCTTCCGCCAGTTTTCAGAAAGTTCTTTTTCAGAATGTCAAAAAAGGCCTCTATTAATCTTTCATGGTTTGATGACAGGAATGCAAATCACCATTCTGACATCACCGGCTGCCACGGATTTGCTACATCCAGCTACATACAAAAAACTACCTATTCTCAACTTTTTTACACAAGTCTTCCCCTGCTCCTTCACTGGGAGGATAGGGATTCCATGGCCCATTCCGTTGAGTCGCGTGTTCCTTTCCTTGACTATCGGCTTGTCGAATTTATATTTAATCTGCCTGATGAATATAAAATCCAGGATGGGATTACCAAGAAAGTCTTTAGAGAGTGTATGGGGAACATTTTACCGGAAAAAGTCCGGCTGCGTAAAGACAAAATGGGCTTTGTCACTGCCGAAGAAAACTGGGTAACGATAAAAATGCCCGAACACTTTCAGGATCTGCTCAAAGACTCTATCGAATGTTCCAAGGGTATCATTAAAAAAGAATCGCTTGCTCAATTGAATTCCATGATCGAGGGAAAAACGCCGTATTCTTCCATGATATGGAGAGTGATATGCTTCGGGAGATGGATGAAGGTTTTTAAGGTGGATGCAAATTCGGTATGATAATCAGGATAAGTAAGGGATATAAAAATTAGTGAAGTACTGGGGTTTCGTGATTTCCCACAACCTCCTTATTATCCACAGTTGAAATATTATGTGTGTTGCAAAGAAAAACGAGGCGCTAATATGAAAGGAATCATACTTGCAGGGGGAAATGGTTCACGACTCTACCCGATCACTCTTTCACTGAGTAAACACCTTCTCCCGATTTATGATAAGCCGATGATCTACTACCCACTTTCAGTACTTATGCTGGCGGGGATACGGGAGATCCTCATCATATCAACCCCTGAACATATCGATCTCTATAAAAAAATGCTCGGAGATGGTACGTGTCTGGGCCTCAATATCTCATATGCTATCCAGGATCGGCCACGTGGACTTGCTGATGCGTTTCTTGTAGGGGAGACATTCATTGCCGGTGACAAAGTCGCACTGATTTTAGGTGACAATGTCTTCTATGGTCAGAGTTTTACGCCATTATTGCAGGAAGCTGCATCATTAACTAAAGGTGCGGTTGTATTCGGATATTATGTTCGGAATCCGCAGGAGTTCGGTATTGTTGAGTTTGATAATAATGGTGCTGTCCTTTCTCTTGAAGAGAAACCTGATAAGCCTAGATCAAATTATGCCATTCCGGGACTGTATTTCTATGATGAATCCGTAGTTGCTATTGCAAAGCAGTTGAAACCCTCTGCTCGCGGGGAGCTTGAGATCACTGATCTAAACCGGGAATATCTTATTATGGGGAAGTTAAATGTGAGGCTGTTAGGACGGGGTTTTGCATGGCTTGATACTGGAACGTATGACGGGCTCCTTGAAGCATCCAATTTTGTTGGAACGATTCAGAAACGACAGGGGTTGTATATCGCCTGCATTGAAGAGATCGCCTATCATATGGGGTATATCAACAGGGATCAGCTCATTGAGATAAGTAAGAAAATGAATAACACCGATTACGGCAGATATCTTCGAATCGTTGCGGGGCTTGAGGAGAGAAAATAACAGGATTCCCGGTAATAGGTAAACACTTTTTGATAATAATCTCCATGATCTAAAAATATATCCCGAAAAAATCTCTGGATATAGGAAAATATTGAGCCTGATCACATTGAAATCTTGATAAAATGTAAAAAAAAATTATGGTAGTCTCATGAAAGCCATATAAATAAAAAGCATAATAATCCTGTAAATGGTTGTTGAAATGGATACGTGCATAATCTTCGGGGGTAGTGGCTTTATCGGTTCCCATCTTGCAGAAGAACTGGTCAGGAGAAAATATGAAGTAAAAATATTTGGCACATTCCAGAACGGTACAGGAAATCTTACAAATTTTATCGATAATGTAGAACTTATTAAAGGGGATTTTCTGAATCCGCGGGATGTTTCTTCTGCACTGAAAGATGTTGATGTGCTGTTTCATTACATATCGACTACCAATCCTGCTACAATTGCCCGAAATCCTGTTTTCGATATAGAAACAAATGTAATCGGTTCTGTGAAACTCTTTCAGGCTGCGCTTGAAAATGATGTAAAAAGAATTGTATACCCCTCATCGGGGGGGACAATCTATGGAGAAACAAATGGAGAGCCGATTACTGAGAGTTCTGCAAAAAATCCTATCGACCCTTATGCGATATCGAAATTGACTACCGAAAGATATCTTGAATATTTTCACCATACCTATGGTATGAAATATACCGTGTTCCGGTATTCCAATCCTTTTGGCGAGCGACAAAATCCACTGGGCAGGCAGGGTGTAATTCCTCAATTTCTGTACAAAATATTGCACAATGAACCCCCATTGATCTTCGGGAATGGAACTGCAACAAGGGATTATATTTATATCAAGGATTGCATTGACGCAACCCTCGCCGTGTTGGACAGCAGGACAAAAGAAACCGTCTTCAATGTTGGAAGTGGAGAGGCAACAACCCTTTTGAAATTAATTGATATCATGAGAGAGGTTACTGGAAAAGAAATACATCCCGAATTTATCACTGAACATAAGAAATATATTTCAAAGAACGTACTGGACATTTCCAAGATCCATCAGGAAACCGGATGGGTCCCTTCGACCGGATTAAATGAAAGTATTAAGAAAACCTGGAACTGGATATCGACCTGTTTTATTTAACGTGACCATTGACAGAATATATTTTTCCGCTCTATAGAAACAGGCATGAACGGGAGTTCACACCCGAACCATGAAAATCATGTTTGTGATATTCCCCCGCCTCAGGGCCTCTCTTCAGGCACGGCGGGGCAAGGAGGTTTTAGAATATTTAGTCCTCAAACGCCGCGGGGGCGCCCCGTCGGGGGCGGCGACGTTCATCATTGCCGGGGGTATGGGGGTCTCAACCCCCATTATCATATCTTGAGAACACGATTTTCATAGGTAAACCTCAAAATGAATACTTGGATCAATGTTTTTCACGTTCATGGGGGCTTCGGCAATATCCCCATTTTTCCCGGTATATGTTATGTGAACGAGGGCCCGGTGTTTATCTGTAGACTGAGATAATCTATATGAATTGAAGTGCTAAAATAAGCACAGTATAGGGACAATACCAATGAATATTGAATCTAATAACACTGAAATTAAAAAAAATTGTCTGTAACTTTCACAGATTCTTACAATTTCTCATAGTGAAGTTTTTCTTCAGAGCAAAAAAAATCAAAGAAGCGATTGATAGTGATACAGGGTTCTAATGATGTCTTTGAACCGTTGTTACTATTTTTTTCTCATTTTTGGTTACGAAAATTTTTCGAAATTAAAGTCGTTAAAATTAGCAAAGTATAGGTGCTAAACTAGTATATTACCCTACATTTTTCATCGAGTTTTAGTGGTTGAAAGTAGATCTCAAAAAGATCAGAAGATGTTCAGCAAATTCTTACAATCTCAATACATCTCATTTTTTAATCGAAAAATTTTTCTTAAACAATTTCGCCCTCCAGGTACAATGAGTCCACAACCAAGGATAAGGATTGCGAAGAACTCTGCACATTTTCTTATTTTGTCGCCAAACGACTTGCAATGAATCAAAGTCCAAGTATTCAGAGCAAACCCTATAAAAACAAGAGGTGAATACGAGGTCATCAAATCTGATCGTATTATACCAGCAAAAAGGCATAATCGCATATGTCCGCGTATCGCAGCATTCAATTCCCGGCGATAATCGGAAACGTCATCCCCCAATTCGCTGATAATCCGGATAAAAATATTAATATTGTCAATATACCCGGAAGGATTTTTAAAAAGGCGTTGAGTCGATTCAGAATGTTCCCCCTGTCGGTAAAAAAGCAGGGCATCTGCAACAAAAGCAATATCAAAACGGCGGGCAATTTTTAGCCACTGATAATAATCTCCGGCATAGGGAAATTCATAAGAAAACAATCCCACGGAGTCATATACCTCTCTTTTCATAATCACCGAAGGACAATCAATTGGATTTCCAGTTTCCAATATCATTCTGAAACCTTCAGGTGCAGAAAAAACAATATCATGATCGGATACTCCAATCTTTTTTTGTCTGTCATTGAATAAAACCTGGACCGAGGTAAATGTCATCGCAACGGAAGGGTGGGACTCCATAAATTTCACACAGGTTTTTGTAAAATTGGTATCGATATAATCATCGGAATGGAGGATATGGATATATTTCCCTGTTGCAAGTTCGATGCATCTGTTGAAATTACCGAAGAGGCCTAGATTTGTCTTGTTTTTAAAAAATTTTAACGGGGTGTCTTTGTATCTTGCAATTACGGACTCAATATTATCAGAAGATGCGTTATCCACAACAATGACTTCAATATTCGGATATGATTGCGAAAGAGCGCTGTCTATTGCTTTACTAACCATTTCAGCACGGTTATAAGTCGGAATACAAATCGACACCAGTGAGGATTCGTCTATTTCCAATTAATCACCTGAATAATTGATGTACCTAAGTGGATTGATAGAGCATTTCAATCATTTGGATAGTTGGAAGAGCTCGCCATATCGTACGCCTGACCCATTCCCACTGAGAACTTTGGGTATCGTTCCTGAAGTTGCCATAGTTGTCTTAAATAAATTCATGCAGGATCTGGACTAGAAAACAACATGTGGCCCGGGGAAATCTCTATTCATCTTTCAATTCGTTAAACAACTGTTATTCATTTGTCTTTTTTCATACGTTTGTTAGTGATTTGGTATCTTCACCTGCTGCTGGTATGTTGAACTCCCATATCCCGCGGAATCCGAAAGTTAAATGGATCGACATTTGTCTTTGATGTAAATCAATGGGAACAATCGCTGTTCTATCTGTCCAGATCATCGATATCAGGATGATACCCTGAAGGACCCGATAGTGCCTTTTACTCCTGTGCTGGGTTATCATGGCGATCAGGATGGTGAACCGAGGAAGTCTTATTTACACTGATAAATTCCGAAGTGATAACAGTCTCGTCTGATATGATTTTGCCATATGAGAATCGATTATGGTAAACAATTCGTCAACGGCAAATTCTACATCAATAGTATCGAGGGATTCTGGTCTTTTACCAAAGAACGACTGATGAAATATCGTGGTATGAATCTCAGGTAATTCCCCCACTACCTCAAAGAATTAGAATCTCGATACAATCACCGTCATCACGATCTTGATGATTATTTAGTGAAATGTATCTATGAGTATTCTCGGGTGGCTTTTATTCAGTAATCCCCAAAAATAATTTCAAGATTGTACAAATCCATGTCATGAATCGTTCATATTATAAATTCCTATAAATCCATGATTCTCCAATTTAAGAAATAATCTCCACTATCTTTTGTTCATCAACAGGTGAAAAAATTTGCTTGACATATGTTTGAATCTCTTCAGTTGATGGATATTCGCCATTCAGAATTTTGTAAGATTGAATTCGTATCTGCTGGGGGGTACTTACAGATGGTATGATTTTAGCATCTTCGAAAATATTCATGTCAATGGTAAAATCTGATTTAATGTGAAGCAATGGGATTCCCAGAGAGGCTGCTTCTACAGAAGCTGTTGAATCGCTATAAATCACCAGATCCGTTGTTTCAAATAAGGTGCTTATGGGCTTTGATGAGAAAGAGAATATTTTGGGTAGACTTTTAATTGACTTCATCATCCGTTCACTGTCCATAACAGGGTGCGGTTTAAAAGTAATTGATAAATCTTCAATATCACTGAATGCATACACACATTTAAAGATCATCTCAAGTGACCTATCAATATCTCCAGATAATACGACGAGAATCTTGGATTTTCTATCTGATTGTTGCCATTTATCTATAAGTGTTAAATTCCCGTATCGTAAAGATCCAATTATTTGAATATCCGCATCTTCAAAACCGGATTCTAGAAGTATTTCCTTTGCCTGAAGCCCATTAACAAGGATGACATCTGGAATTGGAATCAATTTTTTTTCTTGTAATGATAGAGAATAGCACAAATACATCTTATCCACTCTTGATGAAGCGTATCCAACTATCTTTGTACTAGGTGAAAATTTACGAATTCCTTCAATAGTCATCTTTTCCCAGATATGATTTTCAAAAGTGTAGATGAACGTTTTTACAGAAAATTGCCGTGCCATTCTTTGTGCAGCGAAATAATAAAGAGCACATTGTTCGGCCCGATTACTATACTTATCCCTTGTATATTCTTCATTGAGCAGATCAGAAATTTCGTGCCCTAAAAAAAATATATCGAGCGTTTTATTAGTTTTTCTGCACTGCGCGAGCTGCCATGCACGTATTATATCGGAAAACTCTAAAAAATCTTCAAATAATCTCCATTGAAAATTTAATCTGGACAATTTTTGTAACGCTTCAAGATAGGAAATAGTTCCTAGTACATCAATCATATACAATTTATTATTTTTTTCCAGTATTTTTCCGAGATTACCAAAATATGTCTCAGAAAAGGACCCTTCAATAGTAAAGGAACGCTGATCTGTCCAGGAATGTATCGCAATAACAGGTTCTTTCGTGACAATTTCGTGTCCTGATACTTTTCGAATTTGTAACAATCTCGCGAAAAAAATTCTCAAGAAAAAATAGCGAAAAAATAATACTTTGTTATATGTGAACTTGATCTTCTCCCGAATTAATTGAGGAATTGTCTTTGATATAGGATCAACATCAAATAATTCTATCTTTACCTGATTCTCAAAGTTTTTCTGGATAGTACGGATTAATGCTGATTCCTCACAAAAAACACAAATATTTCCGAGATATTTTTTAATTATCTGGTCTAGCGTTTTAAGATAGCATAGCATCAGAAAGAGATCTGACTCATATGTATTTTTTTCAGATACAGAAGTAAGAATCCATGCATTTTTATTCTTATTATTGGCAAAATTACCGACAGAATCGATATAGGGTTTTCGCAAAGTGCATGCAGTTTCCTGTAGGATCTCACTAGTATCTATTCTTTCAATCCTGTCTCCAATGATGTTTTCTATCTCAGAAAAGATCATGAAATCTTTTCCTAGATATATCCAATAATCCAATTCATTGCTGGTTTTAGTACAAAAAAATTTGACAGCACTCTCTGGTTTTGCACGAACCATTACAATTTTCTTTCGATTCTTTATTGGCATATTGAATAATTCCGATTCTCTATGTAATGATAAATTTCCTGTTTTTGCTATACTATTATTAGTTATTGTCAGAATATTAATAGACCAGCACTTGTGTGATGCCTTATGAAAAGACCCTCCGTTGCAATTACAATACGCTCTTTTGATCAATACGGTCGGGCAATGAAAAAGCTAAACGATGAATTTGAAATCGTGTACGTTAATTCTACTGGTTTACGGTTATCTGAAGATGATCTAATTTCTGCCATTCAAAATGCTGAGTATGTAATTGCTGGAACCGAAATATTTTCAAAAAAAGTTCTCGATGCTTCGACAAATCTTAAAGTGATATCAAGGGTTGGAGTAGGGATTGATAACGTCGATATTACTGCTGCAGAAAAACATAATATTTACATCCTGAATACACCCGAATCACCGGTACTTGCTGTTGCCGAGCATACACTTGCCCTCCTACTAACCATATTAAAAAATATCCAAAAATACAATAACCAAATGAGGATGGGTAATTACGCAGTCGAACCGGGTCAAATATTATGTGGAAAAACTGTAGGTATAGTTGGTCTAGGAAGGATCGGTTATCGTGTGGCAACAATGCTTGCCGCGCTCGGATGTACTATCTATTATTATGACCCGTATACACGAATTAGTCCCCCCTCTGAATGGATTTCAGTATCATCGCTGGAAAACCTTGTGAGTTCCGTTCAAATCGTTTCTCTCCATACTACCCCGCAAAAAGAGGGAACTGCGGTTTTTGATAGCAGGATTTTCGTACAGTGCAAAAAAGGAATCATCGTGATCAACACGGCACGCGGATCATTGATCGATGAACGTGCACTCGCTGATGCTTTGGATGCAGGTATCGTAACAGCTGCAGGTCTGGATGTTTTTTCGACAGAACCCTATAGGGGTGAACTGCTTAAATATTCTCAGGTAATAGTTACACCGCATGTGGCTTCCAATACCATTGAATCTCGTCAGCAGATGGAAATGGAAGCGGTTGAACATACCATTGATGCAAAAAGGAGAATAACACAATGAAAGCGTTTCTTACCGGAGGATCTGGTTTTCTCGGACATCACCTTGCAAAAGAACTGGTAAAACAACGCATTGAAACCATTATTTACGATATCTGTGAACCATCAGGAATTCCTGCTGGAGGAAATATTCGTTCACTCTGCACATACATCCAGGGTGATGTGCTTGACTACGAAAAAATCACAGACGCAATGCAGGGCTGTGACTATGTTTTCCATACTGCCGCAATCGCTGATGTGGATCAGGCACGGAAAATCCCGAGAAAAACTATGGAAGTGAATGTTATAGGTACAACGAACTGCCTAGACGCCGCTCGGGAGGCGGGTGTAAAACGTTTTCTTTTCGCAAGCACGGTATATGTCTCTGGTAATCGGGGCTCATTTTACCGGCTCTCAAAACAGACGTGTGAATCTCTATGCAAGACATACCATGAAGAATTCGGGCTTGAATATACGGTCCTCCGATACGGTAGCCTGTATGGTAGGGAACCCAATCACTGGAACTTCATTTATGGAGTGTGCAAATCCCTGCTGAAAACCGGCGAATTTACCTATTCGAGCTCTCCAGAAGCGGTCCGGGAATATATCCACATCAATGATGCAGCCAGGGAGACGGTACGAATCGCCAGTGATCGGCAGTTTGCCAACAAGGCAATCCTCATTACAGGCCACCAGAGGATGAAAATGAGAGAATTTTTTGATATGGTCCAGGAAATCTTGGGAACAGAGATTAAGATTCACTACACTCCTTCCGGTAACAACCCCCACTATATTATTACCCCGTACACTTTCGACATCGATGTGCCGGTTCGTGTGAATCTCTCAACATATGTTGATATTAGTGAGGGGATACTGGATTGTCTGAAACAAGTAAAAAAGGAGTTGGACAATGACAAAAATGTTCAAGAGTGAATCGACGATTCAGGTAAATTCAAACTTTCATATTCTTGCTGGTAAGAGTGTTGTAGATCGTGCGGATGCTCGCTATCGTGAGTACCGGAAGAAATGGGAAGACTGGTCCGTTCATTTTACATATGGTGAGTTCCCTCTTCACCTTGATATTGAGCCCACAAATACCTGTAATCTCCGTTGCCCTTTCTGTGCAACTACGTATAACCGATACAAACCGGGATTCATGAAAGAAGGAACCTGGAAAAAAATTCTCGATGAGTGTGGGAAAAATAATTTGTACTCGCTTAAATTTACTTACCGGGGTGAACCACTCCTCCATCCAGACCTTTCGAAAATGGTGAGATATGCAAAGGATGTAGGTATTATGGATGTCTATTTCAATACCAATGCTGTCAAACTCAATGAGTCCGTGATTCGTGAATTGATCGATGCAGGGCTCGACCGGATCTCCATCTCATTCGAAGGCTATTCTAAAGAGGTTTATGAAAAATACCGGGTGGGTGCCTCATTTGATCATGTTGTGAAAAATATCGAAATGCTGCGGGATATAAAAAAAGAGCTTGGTGTCGAAAAACCACTTGTCAGAATTCAAACGGTACTTGTGCCAGAATTGCGGAGACATGAACAAGAATATGCTGCTTTCTGGGAAACCAGGTCGGATGAAGTTGCATATCTTGATATGAAAGATGAGATGGAGAATCCTGATCATAGGGGGATAATCGATAACTGGGCCTGTCCCCAACTGTTCCAGCGAATGACAATAACATGGGAGGGCACAATCCTTCCTTGTGTCCATGACATTTATGAATGGATGTTACTCGGGAAAATTGAGGATACCACTATCAAAGAGGCTTGGCATAGTGCAGCCGAACTGAATTATCGTGAACAACACAAAGCTGGAAAGGCACATGAAATACCGGCTTGTGACCGATGCCCATTACGGGAGAATGAGATCGATAAGATACGTGGAGGAAAGTTTGTATGATTGTTGCATTTCTTATGGGGAGGGGTGGAAGTTCTGGATTCCCCGGAAAAAACGTATACCCGGTTCTTGGCAGACCTCTGATGGAATATCCCCTCATTGCAGCAACCTGTTCAAAATTTATTGACAGGATATTTGTTTCCACGGATTCGTCAGAAATAAAACAAATCGGTAGAAAATACGGAGCGACGATTATCGATCGGCCTCCAGAACTATGCACATCACAGGCGCTTGGTGAGGATGTGTATGTTCATGCATATACCGAAACAAAAAAGGGTCTCAAGGAACCAATCGATCTGATTGTTCTCCTGATGTGCAATGCAGCAACAATAACCGGTGACCTCATTGATGAAGGTATTCAGATCCTTCAATCACACCCGGAATATGATTCCGCTGTCAGTGTATCTTCATATAATATGTGGAGTCCCCTCAGGGCTCGAAAGGTAGGAGATGACAAACTTCTGCACCCGTTTGTCCCATTTACAGCATTCGGGGATCCAAAGACCCTGAACTGTGATCGCGATTCACAAGGAGATGTATGGTTTGCAGATATGGGAGTATCCATTGTGCGTCCGTATAATCTTGAACACCTTGAGGAGGGATTGCTACCCCAGAAATGGATGGGACGGAATATCTACCCACTCAAACAGTGGGGTGGTCTTGATGTGGATTATGAATGGCAGATTCCTCAGGTAGAGTTCTGGCTGAAAAAACATGGTTTTAATGAGTCCGATGTTTGAAGAAATCAAGAATAAAAGGGTTCTTATTACCGGTGCATCTTCTGGTATAGGAGCATGTACTGCGGAGCTTTTTGCATCTTATGGTGCGACTGTCGGTATTCACTATAATACCAACGAAAAAGATGCAAAAGAATTAGAGAGAGAAATAAGTAATCGATTTTCTTCACCCGTTCTGATCAAAGCAGATCTCCTCAATATTGATGAAACTAAAAGGGTCGTTCAAACATTTATTGATAAAACTGGTGGAATTGATATACTGATTAATAATGCAGGGTCTATCATCGGAACTCCCCATTTCTTAAAGATGAATGATGAGTCATGGGATAAAACACTGAATCTTAATCTTAAGGCCCCATTTTTTCTGGCAAAGTCTGCTTTTTCATATATGATGACCAGTGGCGGCGGTCGTATCATCTCTATTAGTTCCATTGCTGCAAAATATGGGGGGTCTACATCATCTATCCATTATGGTGCAGCAAAGGCCGGTATTGAAGCTGTCACACGAACTCTTGCAAGAGAAGGGGCCCAATATAATATTCTGGTGAACGCAATTGAACCCGGTGTGATTGAGACAAAATTCCATAGAAAAATTGGCAGATCCTCGCTAGAAGGAAGGGTTAAAAGTATTCCTTTGAAACGTGCTGGAAAACCGCTTGATGTCGCTCGTCTCTGCGTATTCCTTGCTTCCGATGCCGGGGACTATATTACCGGGCAGGTGTATGGCGTTACTGGAGGGGACTGATTAATTCCCTTTGACATACGAGAAAATATTATTAGAGCATGAATGTTTTTTCAATGCAGGAATCATACAGGTCACCAGTACATATTTTTATATTCCTCCGCCAACCGTGAATACATATCATTTCCTTCAGGAGTGTCATCTTCAGCAACCTTTATCTCAGAAAACCGGTTTTCGGGCATCTTGATGTACAGAGGAAATGTCCTTAAGAGGCCTTCGATCTCTTTTTTGGACAGTTGCGGCATATCCAAAGAGGATTCAAGAATCGAATGGACATTCCCTGTGTCTTTCATGTAACCTTCGCGAATGGCGATCTCCCGTAGATGCGTGCCATGGTAAGGTTTGAAGGCAAAACAATTTGTGCTGTCGATATTGATCATTCGGTTAAGCCGGATGGTGTCAAAAATCAGCTCACGGGTTTCACCGGGAAATCCTAGCATATTATTGACGGTTATGGGTATCCGGTGCTTCTTAAGTATGCCAAAAGCATCGATTACCTGTTGATTGGAAAATTTCTTTTTCAATACGGTCTTTCTGAATTCTTCATTTCCATGTTCAATACCTACAGATAATCGGTCGCATCCCATCTTTTTAAGCAGCGCAATCTTAAACTCTGAAATGGTTTCTATCCGCGACTGACACCAGAACGGGAGATGAATGGACTTGATATATTCTTCCGCAAAGGTCTGGAATTTTTCATCGTTCATGGCAAGAAACGTTTCTGAATTAAAATAAATATATTCGGCATTGTAAGTTTTTACATGATGTATGAGTTCTTCGATAATGCGGGTAACTGTCTTAAAACGGTGGTATGTACCCGAAGTTTCCTTCTTATAAAGTTCCCGCAATGATGGCGCTGCACAAAAAGTGCATTGATACGGGCAGCCTCGATCAATCTCGATGGGGATCATCCTGAAAATTTTACCCTGCATCGGCCTGAAAAAACGTGCTTCCTCAAACAATGAGTAGTCATTATAAGGGATCTCATTGAGATTCACCAACGGACGCATGGGATTTTTAATAACCCGACCCCCACGTTTAACCCAGATGTTTTTAATGTCATCGTAGGTTTTCCCTGATGCCATTCTTTCGCACAATTCCGGAAGTGCCTCATCCCCCTCCCCATAACAGAGCAAGTCGATCTCTTTATTCCTCATAACCATTTCCGGAGCGAGAATAGCCTGTACTCCGCCAGCGATAACCGGAATGTTAAGATAGGACACCATTTTAAGGAGGTTTATGGCCAGATCAAACGTATCCTCAACAATAGTGATTGCTATTAGATCCGGTTTGAACGTCTTGACCTTACGAACAAAATCCTCATAAACATCTGATTCTTTGTACCGTATGCCGAACTTGGAATAATCAAATGGGCGAAGCTGGAGATATTCAACCCGTTTGTCATCAACACTTATTTCCTCAGTTTTATAGAGTGTAGTATCGAACAGATCAACAATATAACCCGATTTTTTTAAACAGGCAGAAAGGATCGATATGTTACTGGGGAGCAGATTGACCATCTGCATATTAGGATATACGAGTAAAACCCTGAAATTTTGCATTTTTCAATCTCCATTATTTCTTGAATGTGACGATAAATATATTCCGGTGGTGAGAAAAGGGAAATAATATCCGAGTGGTAAAAATTTTTGCCCAATTTCAGAAATATATCTAATTTTGCGGAATGTTGCTGTGTTGCATAAATTCTCCAACAAACCCAAGATTATGTTTATTCGGTCATCTGTCATCCGATTAAAAACACACCTGTACTCTTAATTAATTTGGAATGTCTCTATGCAATGCTTTTGATCTTGAAAAAATTATTTCTTGGCAAATATACAATTATAAATCGAAGAAAATTTACCTGAATCGAACATTGGGGAATGATTTTTAGAGATTAATGTAAATCCAGACTCATTGAGAATTCCGATAATCTCTGTATTATATTCTTGGTGGTTAAAGTCCAGTTCAATAAGCAGACTCTTTAGATTTTTATCCTTAAGCGTGTGTTTTGCACCGCGAACGATTTTATTCTCGATTCCATCAACATCGATCTTAATATGATTTGGTGGGGGGATGTGGTAATACTTGATGAATTCATCAATCGAAAAACTGATCATACCTTGAGAAAATTTTACATCATACGATTCATCAGCGCATTCAACTGTTTTAGTGACATGCCCAAAATTATTGATCGCACCACCCATTTGTATTGATGACATATTCAGGTATCCCGTTTCTGAAACATCACTGAATGCTAAACAGAATGCCTGAATCTTTTTATCCAATTTGTTATATTCAATATTTTTCTGGAGTAGGAAATAATTGGCAGATGATGGTTCAAATGCAAGAACGGAATTTCCTTTTTTTGCGGCATATAGAGAATAACAACCGATGTTCGCACCAATATCCCACAATATTTCTCCCGTTTTAAAAGAATCGATCCATTCGATTGTTTCGGGTTCTTTCGTCAATAACGTTTCTGCACGCCAAAGGGGTAATTCTCCAAAACAATAGAAAATGATATCCTCATAGTTTGTATGTTGAGAATATAATGGAATTAATTGTTCAACCAAATTGGATAGGATTGTGGTTTTATTTCCTCTCCCCAATAACCAAGAAGAAAATTTTATTGCAGAAATTTGAAATTCAAATAATATCTTTCCAATAGTCATAAAAAATACCGTACTAAAGTATTCATATATCGACACCAGATCATATCAATTTTTTTACACCTTTGTCATATATCTTGTATATTAGAGAATCCAAGATTTTCAATCTGCGAGATAACCACTCCCGGGGAAATTGATATGAATATCGGTAAAACGCAACTTAATATTATTAGCGATCCATCTATTAAAAAAATTGAATCTGGTGACAAAACAATTAAAAAACAGTTTCAGTTTTTTTTTACAAAAAACAAACCTGTTTTTTCACATGAGACTTAGTGCAATAAAAAGGTGATCATGGTACTTAAAACCATAATCCTCGATTTTGATGGCGTTATTCTCGAATCCGTTTCAGTTAAAACCGAGGCATTTCGAGTACTCTTCTCCTTTGTCCCGGAGCATGTTGACGATATAGTGCAGTTCCACAAAGATAATGGGGGTATGTCCCGGTTTGACAAGTTTCAGCATATCTATAAAAATATCCTGCAAGAAGACCTCACACAGAAGAAATTCGAAGAACTTTCAGAAAAATTTGCAGCGATCGTTTTCAAAGAAGTGATCAAAGCACCCTTTGTTCCCGGGGCGCACGAATTCCTGGAAACTTATCATACGAAAATTCCCTTATATGTTGTCTCCGCTACCCCAGAAGAGGAGCTCATACAGATTATCCGTGAAAGGAAAATGTCTCATTACTTCAGAATGGTGTTCGGAGCACCACGAAAAAAATCAGAATGCATCAATGAGATTGTAAAACTCACCGTATCTCCACCAGAATCCGTAATATTTGTTGGGGATGCAAAAAATGACTTTGAGGCAGCACGGGCAGCGGGGGTTCTCTTTATCGGCAGGGTTAAGAAAGGAGACGAAAACCGATTTTCCGGATTAATCGGTGTTGAAGCAGTAATTCCTGACCTGCATGAACTCGCGCGATATATTGAGGTGCACCAATGATCATTTCTATCTCATATCCGCTCACTGCAAAGACCCCGCTCTACCCGAACACTCCGGCACCGGTCATCTCCTCCCTCCGATCTATGGAACTCGGGGACAGTGCGAATACCAGTGCGATCACCTTTTCGACCCATTCCGGAACGCATATAGACGCACCCCGTCATTTCTGTAAGCAGGGGAAAACCATTGCAGATTGTCTCACATTGGATACCACGTTTTTTCCTGCGTATTGTATCAATGTGCCCAAACGGGATAGTGAAGAGATCACCGTAAGTAATCTGGCAGGAAGTATCTCTCAGGTGCAAGATGCAGAGGCAATCCTGATCAGGACCGGCTGGCATACAATACGATCTGATGATCCTGAACGGTATAGTAATGATCATCCATGGGTCTCACCGGAAGTTCCGGCATTCCTCCGGGAAAATTGCCCTCACTTGCGTCTTTTTGGGATTGACCAGATTTCGGTGTCTTCTGTTCTTCATCGGGCTGAAGGACATGCATGTCACCGGAAATTTCTTTGTGAGGAAAAATCGATTCTTTTGTTAGAGGACCTCAATCTTTCGGATTTCCAGATTAAAGGGTCCTTTCGGCTTCATATTTATCCTTTTATGATTGAACATATTGATGGCGTTCCGGTTATTGCGGCTGTGGAAATTAAAAATAGCGTGCCAGAGTTTCTATCCTAACACACAAATTCACTTGGTGGTTACTCTGAAATAGATCCGGATTATCCTGAAGAAGTTGTAGAGTCCCGAAAGTATTTCCTACATCAGAAGTAGAGCCGAAAACAAGCTCAACAATGAAGTTGACCGGAAGAAGATACGGTGGATAATCCGTCAGAAGGAAAAGACAGAATCCTCCGTAGTGATAGCAAAGATCCAAAAATGGTTCCATGCATACAAACGGTTCCGATACGAGTTCAATTCTCTCGATGAATTTATTGTCTGGTACAATAACCGACGTCAGGTAGTCTGGATTTCGATCATCTCGAATCTCCAGAACTAGCGTTCTGGGGAATATTGCCTCAAGAGGCTATCCTCGGTATTGGTATCAAGAGTGTTTGGTTGGTGAGCTGATGAAACGTTCAAGTTCTCTCAAGCAAAGATCTATGAGAAATTATTTCAGGACCGTACAACAGAGCCGATAATTCATTAAAAATTCAAATGCAGTTAAAAATTTTCCTTGATATAATGGGAAAAAAATACCCAGAAAGGGAGCTCTGGTGTTCCTTCTTTTTTTATGTATGAATTCTTATAATCATGATATACAGCATAATCGATTTTCATCTCATCTTCCCAATTTATATTGGAAAGATTATCGATATTAACTGGTTTTTTTCTGAATTCGGATGCACAAGTATCGATAGCTACTGCAAAGAATACTGTTTTTGGAGATCTCTTGGCTATTTCGTCAGTAGTGATGAAGATAATAGATTTCTGATATAATACTGCGAAATTGATGGACAAGCTATCATGGGCAATGACAAACTTTGAGCTCTTTACAAGTCGAGCGGTATTTCCCCGGATTATTGTTCTGCCACCAAAATAATCATCGGCAGTATCATAATTTGATCGGGGGTGAGCGGCAATAATTACGGATAAATCAAATTTCTTTTCCAAGAAATCAAAGAATTTACAGAGTTTTGGATAATATTCATCTGCTGAAATGGGATGATCAATCCCTAAATAATTATAATCTGGATGAAATGGGAGGTATTCATCGAGAAAAACTGCATATTTTCCGGGATATCTGTCCTCTTCCTGAAGTTGTTGCAAATAAATATCATAATCAAGTTGATGTAACCATAATAACTTCGTATTGTTATCGATTGGATAATCGAATTGATCAGTTGCTTTTGTCCCTGATAAGGCTACAATGGTTGCGGATTTGATGCCAAATATCTTATAATATTTTAATAAGATTGCGTTGAAATAATTTCGGTAGATGTCTCCTCTCACAAGTAATAGTGAGATTTTTTTCAACATTTGTTTCAATGAAGGTGGGTTATTTCCCCGAGATTTAACCGGAAGGGGATATAGACATAGTTGTTGCACGAAATATTTAATATTCTTTTTTGAAAGTGTATGATATATGAAAAGCGTTTTAATATTGTAACTATAAAAAAATATCACCAAACAATTTTCGTCTAATGTCGATAAAGATTGAATAATGTCGCGTTTCTTTTCAAATTGACGCAATCCTGAGCAATTGATTGGTTCATTGATTACCAGTGTCTTATAAGCGGTTCCACGCATGTAGGGTGTAATATCCCAGACTTCCACTTTAAAACCTTCACTTAAAAGGGTTTGAATGCCAAATCGCTCATAATCTCTTTTATTAAGGGGCGATTCAATAATTACGATGATGCGTTCGACACTACAATTCATTGATATGTTTTTTATTTAAAAGTATAAATTATGGTTGTATAGACATTTTGGCATCGGGCATTGTCCTAACTGGACATACTTAATTGTTGAATGCAAAAAATTGACTAAGTGATCTTATGATCAACAATGCCTTCCATCATTGCCGGGGTTCTTTTCATGCGCTACATAGTTTCACCCGTCTGGCATGAGATATGCCGTAAAAAAATGTTTTCGAAATGGACGATTTAGAGGCTATACCCACAAAAAGTAGTAAAGAATCATTGCTTGAGTCATGATGCAGGTTTGCATATTTTCCAGAGATCCTGCACCGGGTAGTTGTTCAGCAGTTTGCCAATCGCGAATGTATTATCCGTACCCCAGATTTTTTTCACTTGGATAAAGATATTATCCATTCTTGTAGAGTTATAAAAGATTTGATACTTGATCTTCCTTTTATAAGTTACCAGCGGTTTTGAGTCCGATCCTGCCTCATACCATTGATTAACATCAAACGGAAGGTTAATTAGTTCTTCAGATTTCCATTTATCTTCATTATTAAGAATACCGCCGATATTTCTCGTTGCAATCATCCATTCCACTGCTGAACCAACTGCCTCATCCATTTCATCCGTCAGCGGATGATTTGTAATAATGGGAAGTGTATGGAATGCTAGGTCCAAAGATTCATGAAATTTTTCGAGAATTGCTTTAATGGAATATTTCCGAATGAGGTTCCCTCCAAGTTCACCAGTAAGGAGTTTTTTATAATTTTCTTCCTTTGAATAAAAAGCTTTAATATCTTCAGGACTTTCCCACAATTCTGATTTCACTTCTCCTAAATATTGGAAATACAGATCAGATAATCCAGTTTTACCGCTCTTTATCAAATCCCAGAGGCATAGGAGGGAATCAGACATTAAAGCACCGGATTCGGTGATTAGACGGAATACTACATCATATTGCTTAAGGGAATAGAGCGCCATGATAAAACATAAACCCCGTATTTCACAATATTCCTCAAATGTTATTGTATCAGTCCCGACACAGACCTCCTCAATTTCAAAGCATTTCTGCCGGTCATATTCTCCAAATTGATGTGGTATCAGTCTGAATTTTGTAACCATCTGATGTTTATTTCTAGTCTCTTGGGATGCAATGTCCGTCCCTTTCAATAACATAAGGGTATATGGTACCAGCTTAACATCGTTATTGAGAACAAATTTCATCCCCTCAATAAAGGATTCTTTTGTCTCATAAGGGAGGGGGACAATTAGTTCAGTTCCTGACACCATCCCTCGCTTTTTTATTTCGGTTTGGAGGTTTACATAAACGTCGTGGGGAATGTTTTTTCGTTTAATTGCAGCCAGTGTTTTTAGATTCATTGATTGTAATGAACAGGAAACCTGAATCCTCTTATTTAATTTTTCAGACACTCTCAAGATCCTGTCATAGTTAGTTTTTCCTAGGGTTATATCAAAAGCATTAGGCCAGTCATATTTTTTCCATAATCCACGAATATATTCCGCAATTTCTTCATCGCGTTCATACATACCAAAATTCGAATCGACAATTGAAAGAAGCACGAATGGATTTTTTTGCATACGGACCGCAATATATTCCAGTTCCCGTTTTATTCGTTCAAGATCATAGGTTTTCAGTTTCTTTTGGTCTTTTTCGGTTTGGTTTCCTTCCCAACAGTATGCACACTTAAAAGGGCAACCTCTCGTTGTTTGTATAGAGGGGGAATACTCTCCTGTGAACCATTGATCCATTATACCAGCAATATAAGGCGAAGGGACGATATTCAAATCTTGTATTTGTTCATAATTTCCTTTTACAAGTTCCCCATTTGAAGGATTGATTGACATCATATTTTCATGGGGGACGCTTTTTAATAGATCCAGCGAGACATTCTCGAGAATTTTCTCTAATAAATTAGAAAAAGCAATCTCACCTTCTCCATAACAATAAAAATCTATTTCTGGTCGATTAACCAAATATTCTTTACACTCTTTTAAATCGGTGGGAAATTCAGGCCCCCCAGCAATACAAACAACTGACGGATTAATTTTTTTCGCTTTTTTAAACACTAACCGGTTTATTTCACTATTCCAACAAAAATTAGTTAACCCAACAACATCTGGTTGAATACGTGGAATTTCTTTAAAAATCGCATTTGAATCATCAAATAACTGAATATTTATATCATTTTCAAAACGCGATTGAGAATACGCGGCAATAAGTCCAATACCTAATGGCATGAATGTGTTTTGCCTTCCAATTGTGCGATGATTGAGATAACCCAAAATGACTTTTTTCTCTTTATTTTTCATCTAAAATCTCCAGTTACTATTCTTTTTATTGGTAGTGTAAAAATTAAACAGTAAATTCTGCAACCCCGACTTATATCTATTTTATCCATATAATCAATGACATTTAAACTCATCGAAAAAGATACTGCTCATTGATCGCCCGACGATAACTGAGATCATGAAACAAAGTTGCTGACATGCTTTAGCCAGATCCACTCAACAAGCAATCATTCATAACTACACCGTCTCAAGATTATTAGGTCTTGTCATCGTTCTGATTGATATCAACAACGGTTTTCCTCCTTGACTTTCAAGTTGTGCGATTTGTTTATGTATTTCTGTTTTCTTCTCTGGACTGTCCGTCGTTTCGTTAATTGCAAAAACATAAATTCCTTTGCGTTTGGATTTTGACAACTTTTCTACACGGTTTTTTATCGAGTAGGACTTACGCAGTTCAACCGTTTCGACAATTGATTTTTATTGACATTTCCAAAATAATAAAAATCCTGGATTGTCAAATCCTGATGCATCATCGTATTTTGCCTAACTCCAATTACAGAGCAGTTTTTTCATCATAACCTTTTTTGTAAATCTCAATGTTTTCTTTATCCCGGAGAGAGGAAATAAAATTCCAACAAAGCCGATGATATCGCTTTAATTTAGGATGAATTCTAAATTACTTCAGTGAGGTGACCCTATTCATTCAAATCATCCCAAATACACAAAGTATCAATTAGTCTATATGAGCCAAGACCCCCGCCCCCGCACGCTTTCAGTGCACGAGGTCCCCCCATCCCTTGAGGGTCACTATCAGCCGCCTCGTCGGGGCTTCGCTGGGCAAGGCGACGGTTGAAAGCCTCCGCTAATAATAGGAACTCTTTCAGAAGTCGTGGAGATCACCCTATAGCATTTCGGCAATCCTCATCGAAGATCCGTACTTTCCCCACTTTTTCGAGAGCTCGTGCTGCCAGCTGGTCAAGCGGACTTAACGCATTATAAATACACATAATAGAAAAATAAATAATTACCAAACGTTTTCATTCAGTAAATCTTTTTCATACGAGGTGCCAAAATTCATGATCCATAATGGTAAAGTATTATTCATAATCCATGATTTGTATCAGGAAGACAATCATTTTCCATTGGGTATTGGATATCTGGCAGCAGTTCTCAAGAAAAAAAATGTCGATGTCGATGTATATTGCCAGGATATATTCCATTACACAAATGCAGAATTATCAGAATTTCTTAAAAAGAATGATTATGATTTAATCTGCGTCGGTTTTCTGGCAGCCCGGTTCAAAGAAACCGTTCTGGATCTCTGTACATGTATCAATAAACACAAAAAATCCGCATGGCTGGTTTTAGGAGGACATGGCCCGACACCCATCCCGGAATATGTTCTGGAGCAAACCCATGCAGATGTCATCGTTTTAGGAGAGGGGGAGGAGTCACTCCCCGAGTTGTTGAAATGTAAACTGGAACAGGGAGATCCTGCAAAAATACATGGTATCGCTTATATGGATGAGGGGATTGTGAAAAACACCCAGCGGCGAAAACCAGTACACAATCTGGATTCAATACCCTTCCCCGAATGGTCTTTATTCCCGATAGAACAGTATATTAAAGGCCTAAAATTATTCAGATATAAATCTACGGACCGATGTTTTGGAATGCTCACGAGCCGGGGCTGCATCAACCGGTGCAATTTCTGTTACCGCATGGAAAAGGGGATCCGGTTCAGAAGCGTAAAAAATGTCGTCCAGGAGATCGAGCTGCTGAATGAGCGGTATGGCATCAATTATTTCCTGATGAATGATGAGCTGTTCGTCTATCCCAAAAAGCGGATCTTTGAATTCAAGGATGAACTGGAAAAAACCGGCATAAAAATAAAGTTTATCTGCAATGCCCGGGTTGATGTCTTTGATAAAGAAGTTACCCAGTGTTTGAAAGAGACCGGATGCCAGTTCCTGAATTTCGGCATGGAATCCTCCGACCAAAAGGTTCTCGATCTAATGAATAAGCACACAACTGTGGAAGAAAATATACGGGCCGCTGAAATCGCAAAGAGTGAAAAAATCGGACTTGGATTAAACTTCATATGGGGAAATATCGGGGATACAGCAGAGTCCCTGAAGAACAACACCGCGCTGATAAAAAAATATACCACCTACGATTACATACGTACCATACGGCCGGTAACCCCGTATCCCGGATGTGATCTCTACTATGAGGCGATCAAGAGAGGTTTGCTCGATGGCCCTGATGATTTCTTTAAAAGATTCAAGAATTCGGATCTGTTACTGGTTAATTTTACGGAAATTCCCGAACAAAAATTTTACGAACTACTGTTCGCAGCGAATAAGGACCTGATACTCGATTATTACGAACATACCTCAAAGGATATGGCTGCGGCAAATAAGTTAATCGATGATTTTTACCGGTTGTACTTCAAAGGAGAGAATTCCTTTCGTGGGGCACGGCATTATAAAAAATAATTATTTTTATGATTGTGTTTCCCAGATCTTATTCTTCAGTTCCCATTTGCCGTTTTTATGGTTCCAGATATGCGGGGGTCGTGCCTGGTCTATAATTTCAGTGAACCGTTTCTCGTCAATTCCCATGTAGTTCAGACAGTCATTAAGGTACAACCGGGGGAACTCCCCATCGAACCGCTTTACCAGGCGGACCCCGTCATCACGGGTGATGTCGCCATTCCGGATCTCCTGGCATGAGTCATAGGTAGCTCTCCCAATCCCGAATTTTATGTACGCCGTATAATAGTGGAGCCAGTCAATCTTATCGTCAATGGAACTATATTTACTGTAACTTCCTTCAGTTCTGAAATCATTCGGTAAAAAGTCGCTATTTTCAACTGAATAATAATAGGTTTCCTGAGGGTGCCATGGGATATAATATCCCAGATAATGGACTTCAGTTCCAACCGTGTCCAGCCGCGAGGGTTCAACGGGGAGGTATGCTTCGAGATCCGAGAGGGATAACTGGTATTGCTTCATCAGGTCTTTGGCATTGACACCGCCAAGGTATATCTGATCGAGTTCGTACTCCATGGAAAAATAGGAAGAATCCCGTTTTGCACTCTGGTTGTCAACCGTGGGATTTCCATATTCTGCTTCGTTTTCACCGAAAACCACCAGCGGGACATCCAGCTGGATCGATAATTTCGGTGCCAGGTTCTTTTGCCCGATAATGAAGGGCTGGAACGGGTGAACGAGGTTCTCAAAGGCTAGTTTTGTCAAAAGACGATGTACTTTTTGGTTGGGCCAGTAGGAATAATTGGCATAACCGGAATTCAGCCATGCATCAAAGTTCCTTCTTCCCACCCGGGTATACAGATGGGGCGGCCATGTAATGAGGATCGGGTGCATGTTGTATTTGTGCTTCAGCATGTGCGCTGCCATGACACTGTCTTTGCCGCCGCTCCCCGGGACCACCACATCATAGCGCCCGTCGTTTCTCCGGAACCTGTCGCAGAGCTCCTGGAGATCCTGCTCGCGTTTTTCAAAATCGATGGTCTTTTTCTTCACTGCGTACCGGCAGGCTTCGCAAACGCCATCATCATCAAATGCGATCGGCCTCTTCTTATCCCCGGGTTTATTCTTAAATTCTATCGATGATGACGGCCTCTGATTGCTCATCGTGCACTTTTTACAGAATTTTACCTCAAGTGGTAAACCATACATCCCCAAATTGTCTGTCATTTCCACTACCTACAGAGAAAGAAAATTTTTTATCAACCGGATTCCGGAATTGCGACTTTTTTCTGGATGGAACTGGACCCCAAATACAGAGCCCTTCTGTATAAGCGATACATATTTATGATCACAATAATTCGTAAGTGCTATAACATCTGTAAAATTTACGACTTCATATGAGTGCATGAAATAAAAATTGTCATGGGTGGTCAACCCGTCGAGTAATGGTGAAGATTTCAATATCTCAAGATTCCCCCATCCAAGATGAGGCACTTTTCCCTTGACCTCCATCTTTTTTACTTCAGCGTCGATAATTCCAAGTCCCCGTGTCTCGCCCCCCTCAAACCCAAGTTTGCAGAGAATCTGCATGCCCAGACAAATTCCTAATGTCGGTTTTGATCGGATATTTTCAACAAGAACATCCTGCAAGGGATGGATATGTTCCATCGCATCCCTGAAATTCCCTACCCCGGGAAGAACTATTTTATCTATATGGTCAAAATCGGATCCATTACAGATAATATTAACTGAGGCTCCGGATACTTCTAAAGCATTTTTCACACTAGCCTGATTCCCCGATCGTCCATAATCCAGCAATCCCACAACCGGCTTCATATTGCCACCTTGATTCCATTGTTATGAAGATATTCCTTGATTTCATTGATGGTGGTTATATTGTAATGAAGTAGTGAACCAATTGCGACTGCGTCAGGTTTCGCAGTTTGAATCATCTTTTTAATGTCATTAAGGGACCCGGCTCCGCTTGCTGCTATCACCGGTATCGTCAGCTCAGATACAACTTCCTTAATTAATTCAATGTCAAATCCGGCTTTTCTTCCATCTCGGTCCACGGAACTGAGGATAATTTCACCCGCACCAAGATCCTCTGCGGTTTTTACCCACTCAAACACATCCTTACTACTACGGATACGTCCGCAATCACTATAGCACTCCCACCAGTCCTGCCATTTTTTCGCTTCAACTTGGACCACAACTGCTTGTGATCCAAAAACCTTGGCAGCTCGTTCAATTATCTTCGGGTCTTCCTGAAGAGCGTAAGTATTAATTACAACTTTATCTACACCGTTGTGAAGCAAAAGGGAAAAATCCTCGATTGTTTTAACCCCTCCCCCGGCTGCAAACGGGATAAAAAGATTTTTTGCAGTAGCTAAAATTATTTTCGACAGTATAGGTCTGCGATATAAACTTGAAACAATATCGATATAGATGATTTCATCAGCGCCTTGAGTATAATATTTGAGGGCCATTTCTTCAGGTTTGCCCATTTTACGTAATCCTTCAAAATGGACAGGCTTTACAACATATGGCGGTTTTACGTCAAGACGTGCAATAACGCGTATTTTCATTTTACACCCCACATCGTGCATAATATAAGAGTTTTGAAATTAATATATCATGCTGTGTTGAACAAATCGCAGAAGTGGGATGCACTGTTTCATCACCATTTCGCGTTCAGAACAATCAACCAATCAATCCCTTTATCCTGCTTAATGATTTTATGATAGAACAGAAATTTTATCCGGACTTCGCAAATTATGCTTTCGAGAGGACTGGCTCGAATGGTTTACCCGAACGCTCGCTTCATCCAAGAAAAAAACGATCTTCATCGCTCCAGTATTACGATAAAGATTTTTTGTCCTCACAAATGGATAAACCGAAGCGGAGAGGAGCGCGATCTTATTTATATGCAACACAGTATCTAATGCCACTTTTTTCCGATTCCCCCTTGGGCAAAGAGTGACTCCTTTCTTGCAAAGTAATTTAATTGCATATATTGAAATCTATTGGATCAGTCTTATGGATTTGTTTGTCGGAGAATTACCAGTATGGAAAGGTGTCCAGAATAAACCTGGCTTTGAGACATTACCTTTTATTTTCACTACCGAACTGGGAATAATCCGGCTAAAACTTCCTGAAAAGGAAGTTACCCAAATCTCTGATAATTATGGAAAAGCTACGTATACTTTTATTTCATCCCCTCCGGGGACCTCTGCGTGGGGCAATCGCCTCGGAGCATTTTATTTTAATTTTTTGAAAAACTGGGTGGGTGACCTTGATCAAAAAGATGTTCTTGAAATCGGATCGGGAACTCTTTACATAGGTAATCGGTTAATCAACGAACTGGATGCCCGGAGTTTTTACGCTTGCGATCCAGCCCTCCATACCTCATGTAAAAACCCCAAAATCACGGTCTGTAACGATTACTTTTCTTATGACGCTATTTCATCACACAAAAAAACATTTGATCTCATTGTTTCAATAAATAATATTGAGCACATTCCGGATTTATCACAATATCTTAATGATGTGCGGAGGTTTTTATTACCCGTTGAGGGCCATTTTTTTATCATCCTTCCTGATTGCTACAGGGGTTTTAAAACCGGGGATCTGGGAATCTGCGTACATGAGCATATGTCGTATTTTACCCCGGAATCATTGAAATTTCTTTTATGCACTCATGGATTTGAGATTGAAAAAATCCATAGCTGTGAGGATACGTTATTTGTTCTTGCACGACCGTCAAAATCGGTAAACCGTTATCAGGAAATGGAATATGACCCCTTGAAAGAACCAGAAAACCTTCTGAAGTGCTTTGGAGAACACCTCGAGGATAATCTAGTTTTTTTTAGCAATCTGCTTTCCGAAAGGAGACCTAAAGGTCCGATCGCAATCCATGGATGTTGTGTGGCGCTGAATAATATCTTGTTTTTAAGGCCCCTTTATGAGAGTAATGGAATTTTTTTGTTTGATGGTGACACCAATAAGACAGGAAAATTCTTGCCAGTTTTTGATAAACAGATTATTTCAAGTGATGATAATCAATATCATGAGATGAAGACCGTTATCATCGCAGCGTTAACATTTTATTCAGAAATTTCACGGGATATCAAAGCCCTTCATAATATTGCTCCTGAAAATATATTCCCTATGACCCCCTTGTGATAATTATTCTTATTTATAAAAAGGCACATAAATAAAAAAAATGTTTTCCATGAAGGTTTATGTGTTCAAATTATAGATACATAGTGAAACGGGGGAGTAATAATTCCTTTTAGGATCGGTAATAAAAAAATTGGAGATAAAAATCCGTGTTTTATTATAGCGGAAGCCGGGGTTAATCATAATGGAGATTTCAGGCTTGCAAAGAAAATGATCGATACAGCACATAATGCCGGTGCAGATGCAGTCAAATTTCAGACATTTCATTCAGATTCTGTGGTTATACCCCACGCTTCAAAAGCAGAATACCAGAAAGAAAACACGCCTATTGGTGAAACTCAACTGGATATGATTAAAAAATTTGAACTTTCCGATAATGAGTTCCGGTTATTGGCCCGGTACGCAGAGAAAAAAAAAATCTTTTTTTTATCAACACCTTTCGATCATTCCAGTGTAGATCTTCTTGACAATCTCAACATCCCCGCATTCAAGATACCCTCAGGAGAAATAACGAATATTCCATTATTGAAACATATTGCTCTGAAACATAAACCGGTAATCATATCAACAGGAATGGCGAATCTAGGAGAGATTGAGCAGGCCATTTCTATATTCGGTAGAAATGGCAAAAACCAGATTGCACTCCTCCATTGTGTGACAAGTTATCCGGCACAATATCACGACCTGAATCTTAATGTGATCCACACCCTGAGATCATCATTTAAGCTTCCTGTCGGTTTTTCCGACCATTCTCCTGGAACAATAGCATCCTTTGCTGCAGTTGCTATGGGAGCAACAATTATCGAAAAACACTTTACCTTGGATAAAACACTCCCCGGACCTGATCATGCAGCATCTCTTCAAGAGGATGAATTAAAAGAACTTGTTCAGGGTATCCGGCAGATTGAATCTGCTCGTGGGGATGGAATCAAAAGACTCTCTCTCGAAGAAGAAAAAATCAAACTTGTGGCAAGAAGGAGCGTCGTTTCCACAGCCTCAATTCCCAAAGGATGTAGCATTACGGCAGATATGATTGCTTGTAAGCGTCCGGGAACGGGAATATCACCACAATATTATCCGGATATTGAGGGGAGAATAGCAAAAATCTTGATTCACAAGGACACGCTTCTGACATGGGACATGGTTGAATGAAACGAAAAATCCTCTACATATCAGGAACCCGGGCGGATTATGGATTCATGGAACCGGTTCTGAAAAAGATTCAAACCCATTCGGATCTTGAGATCGAAATTATTATTACTGGAATGCACCTGATGCAGGATTTTGGGTTCACCGGTGAAGAGATTACACAAAACTCATTCAGGGTTCATGAGATTGAAGCTGTGTTTGATAACACGCCAGAATCCGTCCTAAAATTTATGGCATCGTTCTTCCAAAAAACTCCTCACATTATTCGACAGATTAAACCGGATATTATTCTTGTTGCAGGAGACAGGGCAGAGATGCTTGCAGGTGCGATTATTGCCTCATATATGTCCATACCTCTCGCACATGTAAGCGGTGGCGACGTCACTTCGACAATTGATGAACATATCCGGCATTCAATTACAAAACTGGCACAGATTCATTTCCCATATACCCCCAAAAGTGCCGAACGGATTTTTAAGATGGGTGAAGATCGCTGGCGCATCCATATGGTAGGTTCTCCCGGTGTTTACCACATGCTCCATCAAGAGTTAGCAACAAAAAATGAGCTTGCAAAAAAATATAATTTGGATCTGAGCCGCCCATATATCCTCATGATCCAGCACCCGGTTACTCTTGAATCTGATGCAGCTTCCGAACAGATCCGGAAAACACTATCTGCTATTGCCGATCTTGACATCCAGACAATCTTGGTTTACCCAAATGCCGATGTCGGGGGATTGCAGATGATCAACGTAATTGAGGAATATGCTGCAAATCCAAATATCCGGACATTTAAATCAATCCCATCAAAGGATTTCTTCAGTCTTATGAAATATGCGGGGGCAATGGTTGGAAATTCTAGCAGCGGTATAGTTGAGGCCCCCTCATACCATCTCCCGGTGATCAATATCGGTTCACGGCAGGCAGGGCGGGAAAGGGGTAAAAATGTGCTTGATGTCGGTTGCGACAGCCAAAAGATCCTGCAGGCAATAAAAAAAGCCCTTTTTGATGAAAAATTCAGGAGCCTTATACAAAAGAGTAAAAATCCCTATGATAATGGAGATGCTGCATTAAAAATCGCTAATGTTCTGGCATCAGTGGTTATTGACAAGAGATTATTGCAGAAACAACTGAGATACTAACGCAAATTGTGAGTTCATGAAGCCGCGGTTATTGAGATTTAATGAGATCAACAAGGAAATTCCACTCTGGGACTTTCACATTCATACCACAATTACCGATGGCACTTCATCGATCGAGGAATTCATCCAGACCGGCATTAACCGTGGATTACAGGAAATTGCCTTTACAGAACATGTCCGTAAAACGTCTGAATGGTATCCGGAGTTCATTGAAAAAATAGAAGCCTTACGCGAAGTGTATAAGCATAAAATCATTATTTTTCATGGTATCGAGGCAAAAGTCCTCAACAGCGATGGAGATCTTGATGCATCGGATGAGATGCTCGATACCGCCGAACTGGTGCTGGGATCAGTCCACCGTTTTCCGGGATTTGACAACGTTCCTACAGTTTCAAATTATCATCTGGCAGAAGAAGAGTTCGCAAAAACCGAATTCGGACTCGCAAAAGCGATCCTTAAAAATCCTGATGTAGATGTTCTTGCTCATCCCGGGGGCATGTTCATACGGAAATTCAGGAAAAATGTTCCGACAGGAGTAATGGAGGAACTGATCGAGCTTGTAAACAGGTACGATAAAGCAATCGAGATAAATAGTTCATATCTCAAAGATATTAGTCTTAATGCAGAACCATTCTTACGAATGAATCCACTCATTTCTCTGGGTTCGGATGCTCATAATAAAGACGAACTGGGTAATATTATCCAGTTTATGAAAAAGATAATTGAAACGGGATATCATGATTAACGTTCTTATTACAGGAACTGGCGGGGGAGTTGGTCAAAGTATTTTTAAGGCTCTTAAACTATCCCGGCTTTCATTGAGAATTATTACAACAGATATGCACCCGATGGGTGTAGGCATTTATCGTGGAGACCAAGGGTATATTGTTCCTGCTGCAAACAACGCAGGATATGTCGATGTAATAATAAAAATATGCAACCGTGAAAAAATTGACATAGTTTTTGTAGGTTCGGATCCGGAACTTCCTGTTTTTGCCGAGAATAAAACCCGTATCGAAAAGGAAACTGATGCGAAAGTGGTGATAAGTTCTCCAGAAAAAATTAAAATTGGAAACGATAAATGGGAGACATATCTGTTTTTAAAGAGTTGTGGTTTGGCCTATCCGGAATCAGTCCTTCCTGAAAACCGAAACGAAATTATTGAAAAAACAGGGTTTCCCGTGCTCATTAAGCCACGAGGAGGTTCGGCATCAAAAGATGTGTACATCGTCAATAACCGCGAAGAATTGGAAGTCTTTGTGAAACGAGTAAATAATCCCATTATCCAGGAATACCTGATACCGGAAGACGAAGAATACACTTCAGGTGTTGTAATGTTCGAAGGGGATCTCTTAGGTACGTTCACGATGAAGCGGGAGATCAAAGGAGGGAATACCTACCGTGGTATCATTGACTCATTTGATGAGATCAGGACTGCAGTTGAGGAGGTTGCAAAAAAGTATAACCCGTTTGGACCCTCCAATATCCAGATGCGGTTGACGGAAAAGGGGCCGGTTACTTTTGAAATAAACCCTAGGTTTTCTGGCACAACAGGAATCAGGGCCTTTTATCATTTCAATGAGCCTGAAGCTGTAATAAACTATATCCTATATAATAAAAAAGAACCAATGACTCATAAAAATGGTATTGTGATGAGGTACATGAATGAAGTCTATGCTTCGTCTGATGAGTACAACCATCTCAAACAAACGGGAAAAATTGAGCGATCAAAATCGCAGACTATAGATTACTTTTAGGTAATTCTATGTTGTTTCAGGAAAAAAAAACAGATCTGAAAAAGATACGGGAAAAAACAATCCTTATCACAGGAGGAACCGGTTTTATCGGGAATCATCTGGTCCATGAATTATTACACTCGTGTAATGTACTTGTCATCTCAAGACAGAAAAAAATCCCTCATATCACAACAGTAAATGCTGACATTACTGATATCAGTGTGTTGCAGAATTCACTAAAAAAAATTGATATTGATCTCGTATTTCACATGGCCGGAAGTACGAATTCACCCCATCATACAAAAGATCCCAACTTTTTTTCTATAAACGCTATCGGTACAAAAAATGTCCTTGAATTGTGCCGGCAAAAAAATATAGAGCAGATGGTATATAGTTCAACTATGGAAGTATTTGGTGATCCACTCTACACCCCCGTTGATGAAAAACACCCAAAACTTCCCAATACGAATTACGGCGTGTCAAAATGGATGGGGGAGGAGTACTGTAGGCAGTACCTGTCGGCTTATGGAATATGTTCGACCATTTTACGATACTCGTATGTCTATGGACCAGGACTCCCCCCCTACCGAGTAATCTCCCGGTTTATTAAAAATGCTCTTGATAATAAACCCCTGCTTTTGAATAATGAAGGGAAGGATATCAATGACTATATTTATGTAGGGGATATAGTTTCAGCGAATATTCTGGCTGTAACGCACGCAAAAGCCAAGAATAATAATTTTAACATTGGTTCGGGGACACCTACTTCAGTGGTGGATCTGGCAAATACCGTTATTAAATTGATTGGAAAAGGAAAAACAGAAACGATTTCAGGTATGATTCAACCGGCCAAAAACTTTGTTTTTAATATCTCCAAGGCACAGAATCTGATGAAATATAACCCGGTGTATTCTTTGAGTGCAGGAATTAAAGAACAAATAAATGATATAATTACGTAAAGGTACCAATTTGTTTTGGAATTACTACCTTTATTTAATTCAGGATAATTCGGAGTCATGGGTTATTTATTCAGTCAATAATTCCTGAAGATGGAAGGTGTTTACAGTGAATTGGAAAATACCGCTCTTTAAAATGTATTGGGATGAGGATGACATATCACTGGTGAATAATGCAATACGATCCGGTATGAATTGGGCTGCTGGCCCGCTTATTTCGGAATTTGAACAAAAAATTGCAGAATACATAGGATCAAAATATTGCCTCACGTTTAATTCCGGGACCTCCGCATTACATGCAGCACTCCTTGCCCATGGTATAAAACCCAACGATGAAGTGATTGTTCCTTCCTTTACCTTTATCGCTACTGCCAATGTACCCCAGTTTGTCGGCGCTAAACCGGTCTTTGCGGATATCGAGCGAGAAACATTCGGACTCTCTCCGGAAAGTGTAGAAGAAAAAATTTCTAAAAAAACCCGTGCGATCCTTCCGGTTCACTATGGTGGATGCCCCTGTAAAATAAAGGAACTCAGGGAGATTGCTGATGAACACGATATTCTTCTTATTGAAGACGCAGCAGAGGCGTTTGGTGCGGATATTGATGGGAAGATGATCGGTACATTTGGCGATTCAGCAATGATGAGTTTTTGCCAGAACAAAATCATCACCACGGGAGAAAGCGGAGCAATGGTTACGGATTCAAGAGATCTCTATGAGAAGATGAAACTGATTCGGTCCCATGGCCGGCTTGAAACTGCAGATTATTTCTCCACTACGGCAACCATGGATTATATTTCACTTGGATATAACTTCAGGATCTCAAATATTACCGCAGCGCTTGGGTTGGCCCAGATGAAAAAAGTTGATGCACTCATTGCCATGCGCAGGGCAGATGCCTCGTATTACAGAGATCAACTGCAGAAAAAGGTACCCGTATGCAAAATTATCGAATCACCTCTCCACTACCACTCAGTTTACCAGTTATTTTCTATTTTGGTCGAAAAACGGGATGAGCTGATACATTACCTGGAAAAACAGGGAATTATGACAAAAGTCTATTTCTCCCCGGTCCACCAGACTCATTTTTATAAAAATGTCCTGAAATACCAGGATATTTTGCCGGTTACCGAACAGGTTGCCAGTGAGATCATCAGCCTGCCGTTCTACCCGGGAATTACGCGAGGGGAAATTAATTATGTCATTAATGAGATTGAGAAATTCTATGGGGGTAATTGAGGATGAAACAGTATTATGAGGGCAAGAAGATCCTCGTCACAGGTGGTGTGGGGTCTATTGGAAGTCAATTGGTAAGAAAATTACTGGCATTCGATCCTGCAATAATCAGGATTTTTGATAATAATGAAACCGGTTTGTTCGATCTTGAAGAGGAATTGAGTTCAATTAAAATCAGAACCCTTATCGGAGATATAAGGGATAAGGATCGCCTTACCCTGGCCATGGATGGAATTGATATCGTATTTCATACGTCGGCCTTAAAACACGTTCCCCTCTGTGAATATAATCCATTCGACGCGGTCAAAACCAATGTCCTCGGAACGCAAAATGTTCTTGAAGCAGCGTTATTAAATGGAGTTGAGAAGGTTATCAATATCAGTACGGATAAGGCAGTGAGCCCCACGAATGTGATGGGCGCAACAAAATTGCTTGCCGAGCGTCTTACAATATCCGCAAATTATTATAGTGGAAATAATAGAACCGTTTTTTCAAGTGTCCGGTTTGGGAATGTATTAAATTCGAGAGGATCGGTCATCCCCTTGTTCAAAAAGCAAATTAAAAAGGGCGGTCCTGTAACAATTACTGACAAACAAATGACCCGGTTTTTTATGGATATCCCTGCTGCGGTCAACCTGATTCTGACTGCCGGGGAAATCGCAAAAGGAAGGGAGATTTTTATTCTCAAGATGCCCGCTATTAGAATAATTGATCTTGCTCAAGTGTTAATCGAAAAATTTGCTCATGAGTTCGGTTATAAACCGGAGGATATCTCTCTGGAATTTATTGGAAAGCGCAATGGTGAGAAATTATATGAAGATCTCATGGCTGAAGAGGAAGCAGAACGGACATACGAACGAAACGACATGTTTCTGATTATACCTCATACATTGTCATTAGAAGATCCGTTGGATCCTGCTATAACTAAAGGTTTTAAAAAGACTAAAAAAGGCAGTTTCTCATCAAAGGATGCGCCCCTTATGAATAAGGATGAATTACGGAGAATATTACAAGGTATGTAACAGGGAGATGAATTTTTTTGTTATAGGAGTTACGCAAAATACGATGATGCATCAGGATTAGACAATCCAGGATTTTTATTATTTTGGAAATGTCAATAAAATTCAATTGTCGAAACAGTTGAACGGCGTAAGTCCTATGTTACTGTAGATTTTTTAGAGGAGAATAATAAAAAAATGATTTACCAAACCGTAAATCCGCCATCAAGAACAAGATTATGACCGGTGACATAAGATGACAAATCACTTGCAAGGTACATTGCAGCACCTTTTATGTCCTCCTCTATTGCCATTCGCTGCAAAGGGGTTTTTTTCACGTATTTTGAATGAAATGACTCATTTTGATTTCTGTAAACCCCTCCCAAGGTTATAGCATTTGAACGCACATGCGGAGCTAGTACCGTGGCCAGCCATCGCGTCAGCTGAATAAGTCCCCCCTTACTCGCAGCATATGCTGCAGGATTCCCCATGGATGTGCCATCATAGATATGCATATCCGGGCCTTGTATACCGTAAATTGAACTGATGTTAATTATTGAACCATGACGTGATTGGATCAGGGCTTGAGAACAGGCTTGGGTTAGAATAAACGGAACAGTAAGATTTACTTCAAGTGCTAACCTCCACGTATCAGCATCCTGCTCCTGAAATTTCACTCCCCATCCTTTCAATGATGAAGTACCGACAAGCGCTGCACAATTCACTAAAATATCAAGAGACCCGAATTTTTTTAAGACAATTTTTGGAATATCTCGCAGTTTTTTTTCATCGGTCAGATCCATAACGATAGAAAGAGAGTCCACATCATAATCCCGCATGATCTGTTCACATTTTTCATTACATGATTCCTTATTGCAATCAATAATGACAATACGAGCACCATTTTCTGCTAATGCATCGCAGATTGCAGAACCGATATGTCCTGCACCCCCGGTAACAATGGCTACACGGCCAGACAAATCCATCAATTCTTTTACTAATTTCATTTCATTCACCGGTGTGTTTATTTGTTTTTTTTCTCATAAGAAATTCTGCGATTGCAAAATCAAGTTCCGTATCAATGTCCAATGCCCGTTCCGGAGGAATCTCGACAGCCAAAACCTTTCCCTCAAAAATACTCTTTGTATTCATAACGAATTCGGGCCGGGCAGCATATGCGACTGTTGTCATATCGTATACCGCAGGGGCGTCCTGTCGACAGTGCATTACTTTTTCCAGCGGAATCACGAGGTGGGCATATCCCATTTCATCACATCTCACCATATTAAAGTACGGGCTTCTTTCTGCTTTTTTTATTGTAACTACAATATCTGCTTCGTTATTAAGGAGTTTAGTTATACAAGCATCGATGTCTTCAGTTGAGCGGAGGGGAGCAGTCGTTGGAATGCTTACAAAAACGTCAATTTTTTCATTTGTTTCACATTCTATCATTTTTATTGCATGTTGCCAGGATAGCCATTCCGGAGATGTATCCCCGGCAAGTTCGTAGGGCCTCATGAACGGAACATCTGCACCATACTCTTTGGCAATTTTTGCAATTTCATGATCATCGGTAGAGACAATAATCCTGTTGATATACTTGCTATTTAGAGCGGTCTGGATGGCATAAGCTATGAGGGGTTTTCCGGCTAAATGGCGGATATTTTTTCGCGGAACCCCCTTAGATCCCCCCCTGGCAAAAATAAATCCTACTATATTCTGTGTCATACTATCACATTCCTTTGTTCTTTGGATGATTCCAATGCGGCAAGTGCAATTTCCAAAACTCGTTTGCCTTCAAATCCGTTAATTAATGGATCTTTACGGCTATTTACACATTCAAAAAAATGTTGTATTTCTGTTAAATACATTTCATTACGGTCTATTTTTTCACCGGGATGCAATACTGACCATTCATTATTTTTTGTGGAGAACATGGTAACCAAATCTGTCGTTCCATCCCATTTTAATAAACCTTCACTTCCTACAACATGGCAATATCGGGTTGGGAATCTTTGAACCATATCGAGATGTATGTTTCCAATTGCATTGTTTGAAAATTTTAAAATGATATCTGCAGAATCTTCTACATCAATTTCGAGATCACTTAACTGATCTACCTGTGCAGAAACTGATTTTACCTCTCCAAAAAGCCATCTGGCATAGTCTAATTCATGACTTAATTCTAATACTGCACCACCACCCAGTTCTTTCTGTGCGCTCACTGACTGTCGATAATCCTTACCCGGGCGCCAATCAGGCAGATATTGTCCCACTTCAGCATGTATCCCAATGGGATTTCCAATTGCGCCTTCGCTGATTTTTTGTTTCAATAGTTGTAGTGGACGGTGAAATCTCATATTATATCCAACCATTATGACAATTTTTTGAGATTTTCCGATGCGTAAAAAATTTTCAACATCGACTAAATTTGATGAGATCGGTTTTTCGATAAATAAATCGATTCCTTCTTGGGCGAGCATTATTGCAATAGATATATGTAGTGATGATGGACAGGTAATGAAGGCAACATCCGGTTTTTCACGAATTGCTTCGTCAAAGGAATATGCGACCTTATTAACATCATTTATATTCTCCCTCAATTCATTTTTTTTTGATTGAAGATGCCATACGATAATTTCTGCACTTGGATCATTTTTTTTAATATTCGACAAATGTCGTCTGCCAATACTTCCTAGGCCCACTAACAGTACTCTCAATGTAAAAACTCCGTTGATATATTATTACACGTTGATATGGGGAACCTTAATTATAATTGATAGCGCTACCTGGATAAACCTAATATCCCGGCTTGCAGATTTCTTAATTTGTTCCTGTTTTTTTAATGACACATCAAAATAAAGAGACAATGTATATTAGATCTTTCGGTCATGAGTACAATCCTATTGAATTAGGATTTCTACAGAGCACTATAATTGAGAATTTCCGTAAATTGACATATCCACAAATCCAATGTAATACCAGTAATCATTTGTAGATTTTATGATATAAACAAAAAGGGAAAATAATTATGAAAAGATTAGTTCACTTATTAAATTTATTAATTGATAAGAAAATATCATTGAAAAACCCAAAGAAATCAGATGTTTTAATCTGGGATGCTGAGAACATCGATATTCTCAGTATACACACCTTATATGGAATAGATCATACAATACTCCCTGTCCGAGGAGAAGTGGTTTATTATAGCCCACAAATCATAATTAAAATCCTGAAAATATTCATAAGTTCAATTTTTAACAATCTATTATCACGGGAAGAGATGATAGATACAGGGCAAAGCAGTGTGCATTCTCTTGCATGCATTCAGTACATTAACCCAAAAGTAGTGTTGACCTTTAATGATAATAACGCTACTTTTTATTGGCTATCGAGTAAATTCCCCCAAGCCACTTTTTATGCGATACAGAATGGAAATAGAGTATTCAATGACACCTTAGAATATTCGCCATATGATCTTGAGAGAGACGAACTAGCATTATCCTTTATGAATAAATTAAATCCGAGTACACATTTGATAGTCTATGGAGAGCACGAAATATCTTTTTATAAAAAAAATCATGCCTGTATCGGAACATACTATCCCATTGGTTCATTGAAAGGATCTCACTATAGATACAAGGTTATAGGACATTTGCCAAAAAATGAATTTACCTTATGTCTCGTATCACCGTATCGGAAGGCTTTAATGGAGGGGTTACTTTTCCCCAATTTAAAACAATCCATGGTTATAATTATTGATTATATCAATCAATTTATTCAAGAAACAGGTTCAAGATTATGCATAGCATTAGCTAGTGAAACCCAAGAGGAGTATGATTATTTTCTAAATAAATTCGGTAATGAAATTACAATAATTAAACAAAATAGAGAACTATTTTCTACATATGAAGCCATGAGTAAAAGTGAAGTGATACTATCAACTCACTCAACAGCAGTAATTGAAGCATTCGGCTGGGGGAAAAAGGTATTATTTTGTAACTATTCGGGCGATCCCTTTTTAGATCACACATTTTCCGATATTTGTAATACCAATATCATTGATTATACCTGTTTCAAAAATAAACTTCAATTTTTGCTCGATATGGATGCAGGACTTTACTCGGATATGACGAGGAATGCCCAAAAACATATGATGAATTATAATCCAGATATTCCTGCCACGTTATTTCTGCGAAAACTTGTATTGCAGGATTTGACACCGCCCAACAAAAGCAATATCTTGACTAAATAAAAAAGAACTGTTAATAAACCCTGAAAGAGGGACTGTTGGATTAATCGATGGGCAGTCTCCCCAGATTTCTACGATTACGTCCGCCTCATTAGCATGCTCAGCATGCATTCACCATTACTTTAGTTATGATGCAGGTTTACATATTTTCCAAAGATCCTGCACTGGATAGTCAATCAGCATTCTGCCAAGCATGAATGTCTTATCCGTACCATAGATTTTGGACGACTGAACAAAAATATTATTCATTCTTATAAAATCATAACCAATTTGATATTTAGTAGTCTTTTTGTAAGTTACCAGAGGTTTTAAGATTGATCCTGCCTCATACCATGAATTAACATCAAATGGCAGACTAAGTAGTTTTACTGATTTCCAATCGAATTTATTGTCAAGTAATTCCCCGATATTTCTCGTTGCAATCATCCATTCCTTTGCTGCACCAACCGCCTCGACCATTTCATCCGTTAACGGATGATTTGTAATAAGGGGGAGTGTATGGAACGCCAGATCTAATGATTCAGGAAATTTTTCAAGACGAGCTTTAGTGAGATATTTCCGAAGGAGATTATCTCCCAGTTCCCCAATAAGGAGTCTTTTATAATTTTTCTCATTTGAATAAAAAGCTTTAAGATCTTCAGGACTTTCCCATAATTCCGATTTCACCTCTTCCAGATATTCGAAATACAAATCAGATAATCCGGTTTTACCGTTTTTTATCAGATCCCAGAGGAAGAGGATGGAATCAGACATTAAAGCACCGGATTCAGTGATTAAACGGAATACCACATCATATTGCTTATGAGAATATAACGACATGATAAAACATAAACCACGGATGTCACAGTATTCATCAAATGTTATTGTATCAGTCCCGACACAGACTTCCTCAATTTCAAAGCATTTCTGCTGGTCATATTCGCCAAATTGACGCGGTATCAGCCTGAATTTTGTGACCATCTTATGTTTATTCCTAGTCTCTTGCGATGCAATGTCCGTCCCTTTCAATAACATGAGGGTAAATGGTAATATCTCAACACCGTTGTCGATAACAAATTTCATTCCCTCAATAAAGGATTCCTTTGTCTCGTATGGAAGGGGAACGATCAGTTCTGTTACTGTCCTCATCCCGCGTTTTTTTATTTCAGCCTGAAGGTTTATAAAAGCATCAAAGGGGGGATTTTTTCGTTTAATTGCTGACAGTGTTTTTGGATTCGTTGATTGCAACGAGCATGAAATAGGAAGCTTGGAATTTAATTTTTCGGACACTCTGAAAATCCTGTCATAATTGGATTTCCCTGTGGATGCATCAAATGTATTAGGCCAATTATATTTTTCCCTTATTTTTCTTAGGGATTCGGCAATTTCTTCATCGCGTTCATACATACCAAAATTCGAATCGACAATTGAAAGAAATACGAGTGGATATTTGTGCATACGGGCTGCAATATATTCCAGTTCCAGATTTATTCGTTCAAGATCGTAGGTTCTCGGTTTCTGGGGATTCTGTGCTCCTGCCCAGCAATATGAACAGGTGAAAGGGCAACCTCGTGTCGTTTGTATAGAGGGGGAATACTCTCCTGTGAACCATTGATCCATTATGCCAGCGATATAGGGGGAAGGGACAATATTTAAATCTTGAATTTGTTCATAATTTCCTTTGACAAGTTCCCCATTTGAAGGATTGATTGACATCATATTTTCATGGGGCACGCTTTTTAATAGATCCAGCGAGACATTCTCGAGAATTTTCTCTAATAAATTAGAAAAAGCAATCTCCCCTTCTGCATAACAATAAAAATCTATTTCTGGTCGATTAACCAAATATTCTTTACACTCTTTTAAATCGCTGGGAAACTCAGGCCCCCCAGCAATACAAATAACTGACGGATTAATTTTTTTTGCATTTTTAAACACTAAACGGTTTAATTCACTATTCCAACAATAATTAGTTAACCCAACAACATCGGGTTGAATACGAGAAATTTCTTGAAAAATCGCATCTGGATCATCAAATAACTGAATATTAAACCGATTTCCAAAACGTGATTGAGCATAAGCGGCAATAAGTCCAATACCTAATGGCATGTAGGTATTTTGCCTTCCAATTGTGTGATGATTGATATAACCCAAAATGACTTTTTTTTCTTTATTTTTCATTTTAAATCTCCACTAATAATTTTTTTGATGGGTCCTGTTAAGATAAACAGATGAATTCGGCTACCTTGATTTAAATCTATTAAATATACATAATGATTAATTATAAACACATCGAAACAGTTCAAAAAGAGATCTCATTCGTTGAGTGTTCGAAGTTATTATCGAATTAACGAAACATAGATACTCATGCAGCATATTGTTTCTTTCTGTTGATCTCACCATAGCATGAGCAGAGTCTACGATCTTTACTTTAAATAAATCGTTTGGGGAATGGGGTGAGATATTCAAAGACCCTTTGATGGTCATTATTAAGGAATCCCCGATTTAATATACATTTTCCTCAATCAAACTATTCAGATTATTAAGATGGTTGTGAAGGGCATTCATATCAAAAGGACCCTCCGTTTCAAGTAGACTGCGTACCTTGCTGTGTACCGAACGACAGACCATTACTTTATATGTGGAGATTTCATGACCTCGTTTTGATTCAAGACGAACAAGATTTTTTGACAGTTGTTCAAGGCATGTTGCTAATTGAGTGACAGAATCTGAATATGTGTAAAGAGATCCTTTACCCTCAGGGGATTCTGGCAACGAAAATTTATTCCCGGTTGAATTTCGACATTTTTTACAGAAATATCTCAAGTCTCCTTCACCCATAAGATCAATTTCAATGGATTCTGCCCCCAGCCTACGTTGGGATGTATCATATATAGTACCATATTTTAATCGATCCGTGTTAACAAATCCCAATTCTTTCAAGCGGTTCTCAACCTCATCGTGTGTATAACGTCTGAGATATCCGGCAAACCAATCGTCAATCCATTCCGCTATTCGCCGAATAGGCATCTCCATTATACGCAATTCGCAAATACAATTTTTTACATCAATATCTTGCAATGTTTTTCGGATCCAGTCAATCATATACCAGTAAACTCCACCAGCCCCGTAAACATACAACCACATGTGTCCATCCGTCTTTAAAACGCGGGAAATTTCTTGCAAGCATTTGTCAGGATCGATTGTGTGCATTAAAACACCATTGCACCAGATAACATCAAAACTCTCATTTTCAAAGGGGAGTTCGGTCAACGAGTGTTCATAAAAAAAAAGATTTGAAAACCCTTTTTGTTCCGCACGTTTCCTGCAACTTTCAATGTTCGTGGAACTGAAATCAACTCCAATAACTTCTTTTGCACCGCATTGTGCCATAAGAATAGATCCCCTTCCGCCTCCGCACCCAGCATCAAGACAGCGTTTACCCTTAAAAACATCCGTACTAATACCATTATTTTTCAGCCTCGTATAGAGCGGTGGAACAAATTCATCGAATGATTTTTCGTCATACAATGCAAAAGTATCACCATAGACAATTGAAGTCACTTGTTCTTTTTCATTTAATTGAGATGATACCAAAATATCAGACTCCTATGAGAATTGTTAATCGTAATGAAAATTGTTCGGAAGTAACAATATATTTTTAGTCACCAAAATAATAAATGTGACTAAATGATTTTATCCATTTTTTCCAGAGTACCGTTGATTTTTCCTAGGTGTTACAAATGCTCGCAAAGTATATTTTGTGCTCGGTTCCTGGAGACGTTCGATTTTTAATGGGGTTAATCCTGCATTCTTCACCATTAATAAAAGGGAAGAAAAACTGAAAATGTGGGGATGATCGATGAAAAATTCTTCGCGATCTTGTCCTTCCACAGCAGCAAATTCTCCGTCCGGAACCTCAATATAAATTATCCCGTTATCAGAAATATTCTGAATTGATTTTGATAACATTTTTTCCGGGTCTTTCACATGTTCAAGTACCTTGTTAAAAGTGATAAGATCAAATTTATCATTGGTGTTAATTGAGAGAAAATCTCCACAAATTCCTCGAACACCTACATTTTTCACGGCATGCGCAATCGCCCTGCTATCCGGATCAATGGCTGTACAAGACCATCCTGCCTCTTTCATTTTTGCCAGGAATACACATAATCCACTTCCCACGTCTAAAACACTGCGAATCCGTGCAACCGGTGGACTGCTGGAAAAATAACTGTTCGTGAACTCCAGGATATTCCGTACTCTTCCTACATTATCGGATTTTTCCGGATTGAGATTCATGATCTTTGTAAATGAAAGACGGATTCCATCATCATCGCGATAATTCGCATTCACATAATCTCCCGAGTACAGGGATGATTCATCCATTTCATGTACGGAGATGAAGTGACCGCATGAACAGCATTGCAATATCTCTCTATGATAATTATGGTGCGAACTAAAATCAAACCGGATCTCACCTGTTGGAGGTGAGGTATATTTAAAAATTTTATTAAGGCCGTTATTCCCGCAAATAGGGCAACGCAATGGCTGTTGATGATTCCTGCATTTTTCCTCAATGTATTCTAATTTTTTGGGGTCATCCAACCATGTCACGAGATCCATTTTTTCGAGACGGAGGTACTCATAGAATAGTTCTTTCTTCCCTCCTTCAACGAGCAAAATAAAATAGAAACCAATCCGGTTTTTACAGAGTGCCGCGTGAAGATTGTACTTCACAAGACGACCATTCAGTGAGGGAGTAGCATAAAACCCCCAATCCTTTCTTACGGCATCGTATTCAGATCCTGAACATGTCGTAAATGTTACTTGTTCATCATCTTCAAGATCAATATAGGCACAATCTTTAATGATCTGCCGGTGCTCGGGAAAACCCACTTCGAATTCTCTGGGGGGAATTGTAGGAATTATTTTCATATCCATCTCCAATCGGAAATAAGGAAATCTTTAATTCTCCATTTATTGTTTTGTTTTATCCAGATTTTTGGATTACGGAATTTTTCAATCACCGAAAAGAAGTGCTCCTGTGAAATGCCAATGAAATTACAGAATTTATCGATATCCTCATATGGTATTTGGTCTCCAGTCTCTTTAACAATCTGAATCGCCTGTGCACGGGTAATCCGCCCGTTTCGGATTTCAAGGGAGAGGTTATCAAATAACCGGGTAAAACCAAATTTGTACCATTTCAACCAATGATGGATTGATATAAAATCGTCATCAATATCCGCGAAATTGTAAAACCCTGTTTTCGGACCCTCTTCTCTGCACTTAAATCCATGGGATTTTGCCACCTCAAAGGTTGTCGATGGATCCCAAGGGAAATAATATCCAAGAAAAATTGCTGACACTCCCGATATGTCCATATCATGATCTGATGGACCGAAATAGGGGGTCAATTGTTTTTCGGTCAGTTCATCAGATATCCAGTCTCTCGCGGTTTTTCCGTGAGTTACCCCAAATTTTTTCAACCAGGTGCTGTCCAGACGGAATCCGTTCTGTTCTTCTTTTGTCCCCCCATACTCAAATGCGGAATTTTCTCCCCAAATAACAAGAGGAATTTTAAAAGTAACTGCAATTTTTAAGGGAATGTTGAAAAGAGCCAAATGCATGGGAATTGCTGTGGATCCCTCATCAACGAGAACTTTGTATAAAAACATTTTTTCAACTTTCGGATTTATCTGGTAATCGATGTGGTCAACTCCCAGAGAAATTAAATTATCAAGGTTTTTCTGACCGATGAGTGTTCTTGCAGGGGTTTTCCAGGTTACAGTGAGAGGATTTAACCCATACTCCAAACATTTCATTACTTGCCAGGTGCTGTCCTTCCCCCCACTTACAGGTATAAGACAATCATATCCTTTACTCTGCTTTTTGGCGTGCTCAATCACTTTCAAAAAAGCACGTTCTCGTTTCTCCCAATCAATTTTTGGTCGAGACTCATGTGTTCTGCAGGCATTACATATCCCCTCTGCGTCGAGAGTTAAATTGGGACGGGTATCAGGCAGAATGCATTGTGTACAATACTTCATCGAGCGAATTCCTCCAGGAATAGTTTACAATTCAGGAAATAGAACAGGAATTTGCTTTCGTGGTTTGGCAGATACGTTTTTTTGATAAGTTCTTCAATTTTCTCCTTTCTGATAAATTGGTAGATTGGACTATCCTCAAGCAAAATCTTTTTTATATCTGGATCATTTACATCAAGGAATGAATAAATCGGTGCATTGAACCCCACTTTCCTTCGGTTTTTAATTATTTTCTCGGGAACTATCCCTTGCATGGCATCACGCAGGATAGCTTTTGCCGCACCCTTTTGAATAAGATGGCGTGAAGGAATACGATAACAGAATTCTATCAAATCCCTATCCAAAAAGGGAGATCTGTTTTCGATTGAGTAATACATCGAATTAATATCATCCTCATGTAAAATAACCGGGACTGATTCGTGAAACAATTCATTCATCATGCGGTTACGGAGCAAATCAACTGAATAATCCATCTCGGTGAATGCTTCGAACCAATCATCTGTCAGATATTTCCTGAACTCATCCGCGTCAAGAAATATATGATCCCGGAATTTCGGGTTGTGAATAAACAGATCCGGATCGCTGAGATAGGGGTTTCGCACAATGGGTTTGATGTAGGTCTCCCAGTTTTTTTGGGCCTCATTATACCGGGATGCATCGTCCCTGACATCGTACAGGTACATCAAATGATGATCGTAATACCCGGTGAACAATTCATCTGCAGCAGTTCCACTGATTGAAACCCGATATCCATGATCTGCGATACTCTCCATCAAGAGCCAGTGTGCATAATACGTGATAGTGTAAACAGGAGCATCATGCTGACGAATGAGAGTGCGTAATTTTGGAATGAAATCTTTTGTATTAACCGGAATAGACGTATGCTTAATTTTTAATTCGTTGACCGCATGAGTTACCATTTCCTCCTCTTCGTACCTTTCATCAGTATTAACTATGGTAAATCCATGCACGTCATAATTGAAAACCTGCTTTGCTATACTGATGAGCGAATTCGAATCAACCCCACCACTCATACAAAAAGCCAAAGGTACATCAGCGCGCAGACGGATTTCAACTGCCTTTAAAAGCCTTTTTCGTACTTCCGCAACTGCTTCATCGTATGACATCCCGTCATCCGGCAAAAAATTCAATTTCCAATAGGTTTTCTGGTGTTCTTTTCCATCAGGAGCGATATGGAGAATTGCTGCAGGGGCTAATTCTGATAATCCGACGAAAAACGTCTTGGGGGTTTTATAGAGCGCTTTATAGCCATTCACAAGATACCGGAAAACCTGATCATAATTCACTTCGAGCTTGTGGCCAAGTAACGCAACAATAAATTTTACTTCGGAACCGAAATAGAGGCCCGTCTCGTCACGATACAGGTAGAGGGGTTTCTCGCCGAAGCGATCTCTACAAAGTGCAAGGGACCCATCAGATTCATCATATACAGCAAATGCCCACATCCCCTCAAACCGATCGAGAACATCCCATCCACAGTGATCGATGCCCTGCAGGAGGACTTCCGTATCAGAAGTCGTTTTGAAGATAAGTCCCCGGTCTCTCAGTTCGTCGCGTCGCTCTAGGTAATTATACAATTCACCATTCTGGACGATCCATTTCCTGTTGATATTGAATGGCTGGTTTGCCCGAGGATCAAGATCAATGATACTGAGCCGTGTATGGAGCAGGTAAGCATTCCGTCCGTTTGAGTTGATCCATTCTCGAAATGCTGCGTGATCAGGGCCCCTGCGATTCATAAGATGCAGACATTTTTGAATACGATCCGGAGATATTGTATCCTGACCAAAATATCCCGCTATTCCACACATATTTTGTATCTCCTCAAGAATTCTCGATTTATTCTTTTTCACAGCCAAGAGATCAGATTATCTATGGCACTCTCATAAGTGTACACGTATATTAAAAAAAAGGTGTCGTCATGGGACATTGGTGTAATCTATATAATTATTATTACCAATCTGACATTTATTCTACATCGGATTCATGCAATAATTTACCAAATTTTACAGATCGTTTTAGATGTTTACCCAGTAATTTATACTCATTTCCGGGTGCAAGACCCTCCCCGGGTCGAATCCACATAAGATCAGAAAAGCTAATCAAATGTCCCTTTTCCATATATATCCCTGCTGCGATAGACCTACGAATTGCGATACTTAATTCTGATTCACACGGTTGAACTTTTTTATCTTTAGATCCCATCAAGACAGATGCAGAACGAATTCTTCGGACTAATTCAGACATATCTTTTGGATCAGCAGAAAGTTGATGGTCACGGAACGAGGAGAATTCATTATCAAGAGTGAAATGTTTCTCAATAATTCTCGCACCGCATGCCACGGCTAACACAGAGGCTTCAATACCCGTCGTATGATCTGAATATCCGATAGAATATCGATATTTATTAGCAAGATAAGCAAGAATCTGAAGATTAACCTGTTTTTCTGGAGCAGGATAACAACTCACACAATGGAGAATCGCAAGATCGCTTCTCTTGTTATATTTTTCCCATCCATTTTCAAGAGCCGAAACAGCATTACCAATCAGTTCAGGATCACTTGCACCGGTTGAAATGAACACAGGTTTTCCGGTTTTTGCAACTTCATCAATAAGAGGATAAAAATTGTTATCACCAGAAGCTATTTTATATGCATCAATTATTGAATCGAGAAATTTGGCACTTTCCAGATCCAAAGGTGTTGAAATAAAAAGCATACCGAGCGTATGGGCTAATTCTGATAACTTGGAAAACTGTGAATATGTGAGTTCAAACGATTTAAGCCGTTCAAATCGTGCTGTATCTGCCATACTTACGAATTTTTCAGTTTTAAACGTCTGGAATTTTACACCATCAACACCGCATTCTGCAGCTGCATGTACCAATTTGATTGCAGTATCAAAATTCCCTTCATGATTATTACCGATTTCAGCAATAATCAGCACTTGGTCATCTGTATTCCTATTTCCAATAATCATCAAATTACCTTGCCATCATGTACATGGGCATGCAATACATAAGCAGATTCAGTTATATGAAAACCGCACCGCTGATAAAAATTCATAGAAGGCACGTTGGCAATCTGCGTTCCTACACGGAGAAGATTGCATTTGCCAACCGAATCGTTGATAAAAAAATCTACAATCTGTCTTCCGGCACCAATTCCCTGATGCTCAGATTGGATCCCAATCAAATCAATAACCCGAATAGTTTTATTCCCTGATATTACCTTTGTTATGGCGAGAAAGCCGATGGGCTTTGAATCCCGTTCCGCAACGAGAATTTGCTCGCCCCGCTCACCTTTAAAATAATTTGCTACCCATTCCCGTTTTATCAAATTCGCAAGATCGTTTGATATGAGGGGATCCAGATGAAATCGCGAATACGTAAAACAGGTTCGCGCAATATCCAGTGTTGCATCACGATCTTCCGGGCGGGCAACGCGAATAATGATTGGTGAAAAAAGATCGATTTCGGTTTCCCTTGGCATACACTCAAATGTGACATTTACATCAACCACCTTAAACCCGGTTTTATTGAGTGTCTGGACGAGATCAAGACGTGAAACAGGAACTTTCACATAATAAAATATCTGATGGCTATCCGATGCCTGTTTCAAATCATCAACAGAAATCGATGGGCCGTGTTCAATATCGATTACCCGGAAAACATCGTGAGAAAAAATTGATGTCAGCCAGGGATCTGGCTCAAGTCGCATATTGTCATCCTGATGTTTTCCAGATCTTCCCGCTGGAATCTAAATTCTTATACCATTGGATATATTTAGGGAATCCCACCTCGATCGGATTCTTGGGAGCATATCCAATCATTTTTTGTGCCTTTTTCACACTGAGCGTGCCACGGAACGGCATCAATTTATCTCTCACGACATATTCAAGGGATATATCAGGGAATTCACTTTGAACAATTTTTGCCAAATCATTAAGTGATCGCGACTCGCCGTATGTCATATTGAACGTTTGGTTGCGGGCAGCTGGATGACGGATAGTTTGGATGATCCCAGATACGAGGTCTTCAACAAAGGTAAAATCCAGACGTTCCGATCCATCCCCGTCAACTCGCAGAGATTGCCCTTTCATCGCACTCTCGATAAAGATCTGACCAACACGACGGCTGACGCAACGCGGACCATACAGGGCGGATGGGCGGATGATCGTATAGGGCAAATCGAAAACCTGGTTATATCCAATAACCATCTTCTCTCCAGCAACCTTGAGAGCGCCATAAATACCTAATGAATTTAAAGGTGATTCTTCATTAACCTCTGGCGTCAGAAAATTACCGTAGACCATACTTGACGATAAATAAATGAAGTGTTCAAGACGATTGCGGGCATTATCGAGAGCATTTTCAAGAGTACGGAGACTGTGATCAAAAGTACTGTAGGGATCCTTGTTCGACTTTCCAGCGTGAGATACTGCTGCAAGATGAACAATTGCATCCGGTTTTATATGATCAAGAATCTTGCTTAAAGCATGATAATCCCGTGCATCCTGAATATGTAACGGAATATTGGCAGTTTCCATCAATTCAAGACGCTGGTTGATCATGCGGAGATAGAGATCCCGGTTTGGAGAGGTCGAACTTGCTGAGGCAAACGTCATCAGGTTGTTTACTTGCAGGCTATCAATAACCTCAACTTTTGCTCCTTGGGATTTCAGTTCAAGTGCCAAATTGTGACCAATAAAACCCGCACCTCCGATGAGTGCAATCCTTCGATCCTTAATATCCAACAACTCATTTGTCATATTCTCAAATCCTTAAGAGTATCACTGACATTTTCTGCAATATACTCCATGTCTTCACAGTTCAGATGTGGTCCAACTGGCAATGCAATGGATTGATCGCTGATGCGCTCCGCCTGCGGGAATGACTGTGGATTGTATCCATATTTATTACGGTAATATGCCATACGCGGCACAGGCTGGGGATAATATACACTTGTTCCAACTCCTTTCTGATTGAGAGTAGTAACCGCTTCGTTGCGCTTCTTAGCCAGAACTCCATCTAACACTATACTAAGGCAATAGTGACTGTTTACAACATCTTTGTGCTGTGAATCCAGAATTGAAATATCCGGAATATCGGATAATTTCTTTTTTAGCAGGAGGAAATTTTCCTTTCTTCGTTTCAGGATTTCATCGACACGACTTAGCTGTACGCGACCGATAGATGCATTAATATCGCTCATGCGGTAGTTTATCCCCAGTGTGGGCACATCATACATTCCCGGTATGCTTCGTTCCCCAAAATTCCGATCGACTCCAAAAGCCCGGGCTTTCATAACGCTCTCCGCAAGATCCTTATGCCTAGTTACAAACATACCCCCATCGCCAGTGGTGAGATGTTTGACCGGATAAAAAGAGAAACACCCGGCATCCCCAAATAGTCCCACATGTTTATCTTTAAATCTTGAGCCCACTGCAAGGGCACAATCCTCAATAATCTTCAGTTTGTGTTTTTTTGCGATATCGGTGATTGCATCCATGTCACACGGGATGCCCAGAAAATGAACCAGACCAATAGCTTTTGTCTTTTTTGTAATAAGCGGTTCAATGTTCTCCGGAGTTATATTCCCCGTCTGCGGATCGCAATCCAAAAAAACAGACTTTGCTCCAACAACTTCTACTGCATGCGCAGTGGCGACATGGGTCTGAGCTGCGACAATCACTTCATCGCCATGTCCGATTCCCATCTGCCAGTATGCCAGGTGCAGAGCAGCCATACAGGAGCTCACAGCCACACAATGTGTTTCTGCCCCACCCATGAACTGTCCAAATTCGCTTTCAAATGCCTTGTTCTGGGGGCCGTGAGTGAGAATGTCACCTTTCAGGACTTCAAGGACGGCCTCCCGTTCCCTATCAGTAATCCATGGTTTGGCAAATTGGATTGAACGCTTTGTCATCATAGGTACTCTATCAATTCTTGTTTTTGAGTTTTTATTGATTGGTCAGATGCAACGCTGATGCTTATCCCGTCAAATATCATCTGTGTTTCATCTGTAATATTCTTCTTGGTCAGGATAGCAGATACAAATGCTGGGATCAAATCCCCTTTGGTCTCCGGGAGTGGGGAGAGTGTAACCCGTTGTGCCATTGTATCAGGATCCCGGCTCTTGTGCAAGCGTGGGCCGGCATCATCGTAAAAAAACGTTGCTTCTGTTCCGTAAATTCGTATGACATGCTGATGACGGTGAATACAGCCAAAATTTGCTGTGATTCTACCGATCATACCAGAATCAAATTGCATGATAGAGGTAACAAAATCATTATACCGAAATTTTGTTCCCTCGCTGCATATTCGATTTCCCGCAGTAAATACCGTTTTTGGGCGCTGGCCGGTCAGCCACAGCATTAAGTCAATCATATGGATTCCCCCCCCTTCCATAACAGAATAATCCACGACAGTGTTTCTCCATTCATCGGTAATTTTATGCAATCTACCGTAGAGATATTCGCCATCAAATGCATATACATGACCAAATAAACCTTGTTGGATCTGATCCTTCAGCCATTTGTATAATGGGGCCTCACGTAGAATCAGATTACATCCAAGGTTAAGTTTTTGTAAATTCCAAACCTGTTTGATTTGTAATGCCTGGTTGAGCGTCTGGCAAAGAGGTTTTTCGACAAAGACATGTTTTCCTGCATTCAATGCTGAAATAACCTGATTAGCATGCGCATCATCATACGACGCGATAGATATAATATTAATATCCGTATCGAATATGAGCTCTTGAGAATTTTTTGTGAGAAATACCCCGGGATATTGTTTTTCTGCCAACGCCAGTTTTTCATCTGAAAAGTCACAAATGGCGACTACATTACAATGGGGATTCCGCAGGTATGCTTTAACGTGTTGTTCCCCAACGCCCAATCCGATGACTCCAACACGTAGTTGTCTCATTTTCCAGCTCACTATTCAATTAGTACAAATTTCTCGATACATTCCCAAAACTTCTTCAAGATGATAATCCCAATGAGGCCTTGTCATTCTTTTTATAATGCTTGAAAAAACCTGCATATCCTGAATTGTATCGACAGAGAGATGAACACTGTGATAATCTGTTAGTGATGTAAAATTAAATATTTTAAATTCTTCGGGATTACGATAAAAAAATTTTGTAACATGTTCGAAATCATCCGAATTATTCATTTGAGAATAGATTTTCTTAAATGTACTAGTCCGGACAATTTCGACCGATTGCCCTGAAGGATAAGAGCGTGGAAAAACATTTGTCACCAGATCAAAATCTCCATCAATGAATAAATTAACACCTTGATCAATCAGATGTTGATCGATGAGTGGACTATCTCCATTGACCCGAACAAATGCATCCCACCGTTCTTTCTCTAAAATTTCTTTAAACCGGCTGGCAACGTCATTCAAAGAACCTCGATAACAGGAACCCTGATTTTTTCTACAAAATTCCTCGATTTGATCATCACTTTTTTCCCGGGAGGTTGCAATTACAAATTCTTTGATTATACTGCATTGTTCTAGTCTTTCCAAAATATACTGTATCAATGGCTTGCCATTCACTTCATGTAATACTTTTCCGGGAAGTCTTTGCGAACTCATTCTTGCTTGTATAATCGCACCAATTTTCAGCATTTCAATAACAAACCTCGATAGACTTAAACCATAAATCCCGAATCATAATATCGGAAAATACAAAAATGTTGTTCAGGTTTTATCATTAAACAATTCCTTATCATACTCACTTTATTTAAACCTTTAAGGCCCTCCAACATTGTTAGATTTATGGGCATTTCCATTCATGATCAACATAAAAAAATCCATTTCCTCCTTTTTGAATATTAAATCCCGTTTTATTCGGATCGCATTCATCAATTGAAAATGAATATGCATTTTCTACACGATCAATGACTTCGGTACCATGAATAACAAGCCCGCAATATATCAAATAATTCCCAGAATAGAGTTTTAATGGATTGATGCGGCATTCAATTATATTCATACCCGGTTTTACAAAGATATCCTGTCCATGAATATATCCGGAATCAAAAAGACAAATACTTTGCATTTCGTCTGAAATACGGATCTCCGCCGCACACCGCAGATCAATTCCAGATTCCACCTTCATCTGGATAATTAGTGGTTTGAAAGGATCAATTATTTTCGGATTTCTTTGGCCATCGGATATAACCGTTATATCCACTATTTTTGCACGGAGTGAACAACCGTGTTCCCGCTTTCGTTCCGCAACAGGGATACTCCTATCTTCAGACAATCTTTTGCTACCTAAATAAAAATCTACAGCTTTGCTTGTGTCCCCGTCAAATATTATCTGCCCGTCCTCAATAACAATACCCCGGCTGCATAACGCTTTTACCGCAGTCATATTATGACTCACAAACAACACAGTCCTCCCTTCCTTTGCCACCTCCTCCATCTTCCCCAAACACTTCTTCTGAAATGCTACATCCCCAACCGCCAGCACTTCATCAACAACAAGAATCTCCGGTTCCAGATGCGCCGCCACCGCAAATGCAAGCCGTACATACATCCCGCTTGAATACCGCTTCACAGGTGTATCAATGAATTTGTCAATCTCGGCAAACCTGACAATCTCATCGAACTTTTGTTCAATTTCCCCTTTGTGCATCCCCAGGATGGCGCCATTCAGAAAAATATTTTCCCTGCCGGTAAGTTCGGGGTGAAAACCAGTCCCCACCTCAAGCAGACTTGCAACCCTTCCCTTGATTTTGATAGTACCACTTGTTGGGGCAGTCACCCGCGATATAATCTTGAGCAGAGTTGACTTGCCCGCGCCATTGCGACCAATGATACCTACAACTTCCCCCTGCCGGACATCAAATGAGACCTCCTTTAATGCACAAAACCTAGCGTTGGTACTATTCAGCTGCTCCCGGTTAACTGAACCAATCCTGGCGTTGGGATCTTTGGTTCCCCGGATTTTTGCCCACCCGCTTTGTATATCGCGGAATAAATAACCCTGTCCGATGGTACCAAGGCGATATTCTTTGTAAAGATTTTCTACACGAATCACGACATCACTCATATGACTGGTTCTCCCCATCAAATGGTATCCATGAATGTTTTTTCAACACGGCTGAACAGCACGATTCCAATCACTAATATCAGAATGGTCATAGCGAAACTCACTCCCAATACCCAAGGTTGTATCGCTCCGGAACCGAGAAACGCGTAACGAAAAGTCTCGATAATCGCAGTCATAGGATTAAGAGCGAACAACCACTGCCATTGTGCCGGGATCTGGGATAATGGATAGACAATAGGAGTTGCATACATCCAGAGCTGGACTCCGAATCCCAGTGCAAACGTCAGGTCACGGTATTTAGTTGTCAGACTTGAGATCACTATCCCCATACCGAGTCCGAGTGCCGCCATCTGGATCAGCAACACAGGTACAAGTAAAAGCCATATATTTGGGTGAATATCTGATCCGGTCAGATAAAAATAGCACATGAATGCCAAAAATAATCCGAACTGAATTGCAAACGCTATAAGATTGGATATTACCACTGAAATTGGTACAACCAGGCGTGGGAAATATACTTTGCCAAATATCGCAGCGTTAGTGATGAATGTATTCGATGTCTGGGTCATGCAACTGGCAAAATATGTCCAGGCAACAGTACCTGACATATAAAATAAAAATGGGGGTAAACCATCAGTTGGAATTTGAGCAACTCTACTGAAAATTATGGTAAAGACTACGGTCGTAAAGAGCGGTTGCAACAAAAACCACAACGGTCCCAGCACCGTCTGCTTATAATACGCAACAAAATCCCGGCGCACAAAAAGGAAGATCAAATCCCGGTATCGCCAAAGTTCAGATAAATCGATGTCAAACCATCCACTACGTGAACGAATTTCCATGGTCCAGTTGGAATCATCGTTGTCAGAAATGGATATCACCCACTCGGAAAAAACCCGATCTCAATAGCATACCCTCTCTTTACCGCAAACGAACGGCGTTTCACTGAATTGACAATCACATCGCGGAGGGTGTGAAATTGTTCCTTCGGTCCGCCAAGTTTGTATTTCTTGCAGAAATGATTTATGCGGATGGCGATGTTATCGAGGGTTATGGGATACGCGCTCCTGTGATTTAATAATTATATGTGGTGATGATGAATTAAAGTTTCATCCATGTTGTGTGGTATACCGAATTAATTTTGCATATATATTCATTTCTGCGTATAGGATTATATTCGGTCTAAAGACAAACAATACCAGAAGGCATTAGCAAATTCATCGTAATAGAGACTCATGTAGGGTTTGATTACATTCTGCCAGTGACCCATTTTATCGATTGGACTAAACTTGTCAATCCTTCGTTCAATTTCCCCGAAGTACCGTTCTATTTTTGTTAGTTTGAGGATGTTTCACTGTGGCGACGATCTATTTGATATCAAATAATTTCAGGATAGGACATTATTAAAAAAGCAGGAAAAAATGTTAATATCTGATCTGAAACCCATCCTATATCATAGAAAATTCTCCAAGATAATAGATATTACTAGAAAATAATTAATGAATATGCTCTCTGACGCAAAACCGGATTTACTCCTCAAATTTATTAAGCAATCATTAAAGGACATGATCTGCAATGAGGAATGCAGTTAACAAATCCTCAAAGAATCAGAAAAAGAAACGGTGTGTGAACATATGAACGATCCAAACTTCAAGATTCTATTCTTCACGGATTCTTACCCTTATTCATCCGCTGCTGAAGATACATTTATTGAACCTGAACTGCCGCATTTAATGACTGCCTTTTCATCGATTTCACTCATTCCCAAATCATCGGAAGGTGAAAAAAAAGATGTTTCAAACGGGATTTATGTAGATCTCTCTTTAGCCCAGTTATTAATGTCAAATTGTTTTATCGCTTACTTGGTGCATAATACACTATTATCTGTTACTTCAAAGATTTTTTATCGTGAAATTTTGAAAAAACCTAAAAAAACATTACACCCGGTATCTATTGTCAGACTTATTTTGTTTCTTGGAACCGCTATACAAACAAAAAAATGGGTTGAAAAATATATTATATCCAATAATATTGATTTTTCGAAAACAATTTTCTATACTTACTGGAATTATGGAACAACCATGGGTATATGTTTTGCAAAGGAAATATATCCCGAAATGATTGTGATATCCAGGGCGCATGCAGCAGATCTCTATGAAGAACAACATAATCCCCATTATATCCCATTTCGGCCGGAAATTTTTAAAAGTATTAACAAAGTTTTTGCTGATTCAGAGAACGGCAAAAAATATCTTTTAACCCAATATCCTGAAGGAGATTCAATAATCAGATTGTCACAAATGGGGGTTAATGTGCAGGACTTTATTACTGCTTCTTCAAATGATGGCATTTTCAGGATTGTTTCATGCTCTTATTTTGTAACATTTAAAAGAATTGATTTATTAATACTTGGTCTTTGTGAATTGGGAAAAATGAGAAAAAACCAGGTTTTCGAGTGGGTTCATATTGGGGACGGTCCATTGAGGTCTGAATTGGAGAAGGTGGCGAATGAAACACTGCCAAAAAACATCCGGCATTCATTCTTAGGTATTTTACCAAATCCTGATTTAATCGAGTATTATAAAAATAATAAAATTGATGTTTTTATTAATGTAAGTGCATCAGAAGGTACCCCCGTATCGATTATGGAAGCTCAAAGTTGCAGCATACCTGTTATCGCAACATCTGTGGGAGGAAATACTGAAATTGTTACAAATGAAAATGGATTTTTATTAAATGAGTCTCCCACCCCTCTGGAGATTGCAAATGCAATATGTACCTTTTTAGATAATCCATCGATAACAATGCAGAAAAAGGAGATAAGCAGACAGAATTGGAATGAGAAATATAATTCAGAAAAAAATTTTCAATGTTTTGTTCAGGATTTGGTAGAATTATTAAATAATCGAAAAAAAGGTATCATGTGAGTATCTCCTGAATTTCCGTTTTCGTTGGATAATTGATCAACACCGCCCTCTTTTTTCCAAAATACACAAACATACTTCCTGCTGCAGCTGCAGATGCCCCACCCTCATGAAGTGCACAACTAAAATCCTCCATTGTTCCGGCACCCCCCAGTGCTATTACCGGAATATGGACTGATGACGATACCTCCTTGATAAGTGGAATATCGTAACCGGTCATAGTTCCATCGCGGTCAATGGAGTTGAGAAGGATCTCTCCAGCACCCGCCCTCTCCATACGTATTGCGCATTCTACTGGCCCAGTACCGAGGGGGACTTCTCCGCCATTTGAATAAACTTCATACGAACTATCGTTTGTCCCCTTCACATCAATGGAGGCGACAATGCTCTGACTCCCGAATTCTGACGAAGCCTGTCGAATGAAATCCGGATTCGTTACCCCGCCGGTATTGATGCAGACCTTCTCGACTCCTGATTTAAACAACTGGTCTATATCTATCAGGGTTTTTACACCCCCGCCATAGGTAATCGGCATGCAGCTTTCATCGGAGATTTTCGAAATCAGGGAAAATGGGATACCATTCTTTGAGCATTGCGCACCGGCAGCATCCCTCCGGGATGCCATGATGTCGACAATCACCAGTTCATCCACTTCGTAATCATTGAAAATTTTTATCGCATAGATTGGTTCGCCGATGTGGCGGGGATTATTGAACTGGATTGTTTTCACAAGAAGTCCGTCTTTTAAAAGAAGGCAGGGAATAATTCTTTTCTGGAGCATGGAATGATCCTCAGTTCCTGATAAAATTTTTTAATAGCTGAATACCTTGCTTATGACTTTTTTCCGGATGAAACTGAACCCCG